>Ga0209812_10002134_pt1 | contig 12289 bp, 7 predicted proteins | sample JI71714BDNA_FD_187502 | JGI IMG/M metagenome (GOLD analysis project Ga0209812, IMG submission 187502) | Wastewater effluent complex algal communities from Wisconsin, to seasonally profile nutrient transformation and Carbon sequestration -... | ecosystem: Engineered > WWTP > Effluent > Algae...
AGAAGGAGCTTCTATTTGCGAAATAAACCCAATGTTTTTGCCAATAGATAATGATAAATCTTCTTGGGTGATTTTTTTAGTTTCTCTGATTTCTTTTACTTTAGAGATAACGTATCTTTCTATTTCATCTAGTGATTCGTGCATGAGTCAAAATGACACAAAAAACAAATAATACGTTATGTACTATAGTACATATTTTAAATATATTTATATATTTGTATTTCGATTGCATTGAAAGATGTAATTTTGCGATTCTTCAAATACAATATTGAAGCATTCGCTTTGAATCTCGTTATCAAAAACTGGTAATTTTTAAACACGCGAGATGATAAGACAGATGCTCACGCTCTCGGGTGTGGGCTCACTTATTCGTGTGTTTGGTATACCAGTACCTTGATAGCGTTTAAGCTGAGTTCCATGCCTTTTTTTATTCTACAAAATTGGTTTACTCACAGGTTTAAAGCATTGCTGAAAGCAAGCGTCGCAGTTGTTTTATTAACTTTTAAAACTGTGTGCCTATGATTAAAGCGAATTAACTTAAAGCGAGGTGAGATTGCTTCGTCGTGCCTCCTCGCAATTAACAAAAGAATTACAATTTTTCTTTTGGCTTGACCCAAAAGAAACAAAAAGTCAAGGCTTCGAATCTTCAGCGGTCAAATTTATTCTTGAATTCTAAATGAAAAGAACTCGCTGCGCTCAAACAGCTTTTCATTTTACGAATTCTTCGAATATTTGACGCTCGCTTCCAGATTCTGATGCCAACCTTTCTAACAACTATTAACTTAATAAATGAAACTATGAAATAACAAACTTTAATTTAAACTTAAAAAAAAGCCCTCTATCTCGTCGGGAAAACTAGTATAGAGGACTGGACAAACAAAACTAATGTTTCATTTAACTCAACCAAAATTATGAATAAATTTTCATTGTACAAGGACAGGTGCATTATTATGGTATGCTGTCTTTGTTTTCAATTTTCTGGTGCAGTCGTAAAGTCGAAAGTCGAAAGTCTTAAAGTAAGTCCCTCGACACTTCGACTGCGCTCAGTGCAGGCTCAACTCGGGATAACAAAAATACAGCAGAATATTACTGGAGTAGTACGCGATGCCAGTGGTGTATTGACTGGTGTTACCGTATCTTTAAAAGGTATGTCAATTACCGCTATAACAGACGAGAATGGTCGGTTTACAATAGCTGCTGCTGAAGGCGATGTTCTTGTTTTCAGTTTTATTGGATATAAGGAAGTCACAGTGACAGTATCAGTTGGCAGTGTAATCACTGTGACAATGCAGGAAGATGCTACTACTTTGCAAGAAGTAGTTGTGAATGCTGGGTATTATACTGTAAAGGATAAAGAACGCACTGGAAGTATTTCTAAGATTACTTCTAAAGATATAGATAAACAGCCTGTAACTAATGTGCTTGCGGCTATGCAAGGAAGAATGGCTGGTGTGGATATTGTGCAGGATAGTGGAAGTCCGGGTGGTGCTTTTAGTATTAAGATAAGAGGTACGAATAGTTTACGTGCTGATGGGAATCAACCGCTTTATATTATTGATGGTGTGCCGTATTCGTCGGAAACGATTGGTTCTATAGCTACTAGTGGAACGGCACCGAGTTTGACTAGTCCGTTGAATTCTATTAATCCATCGGATATTGAGAGTATTGAAGTGCTTAAAGATGCTGATGCCACGGCGATTTATGGTTCGCGTGGTGCTAATGGTGTGGTATTGATTACTACCAAAAAAGGAAAGGCAGGCAAAACGACTTTTACCGTGAATGGTTCTACTAGTGTTGGAAGTGTTACTCGAACTCCTAAATTGATGAATACCCAACAGTATTTGGTGATGCGTCAACAGGCATTTGCTAATGATGGCATCAGTGTTTATCCCGATTTTGCTTATGATGTGAATGGCACTTGGGATGCCAACCGCTATACGGATTGGCAAAAGGAATTTATTGGTGGTACTGCTGAGGTTAATAATTTACAGGCTTCGGTTTCTGGAGGTAATGCCAAAACACAGTATTTATTAAGTGGGAATTATAGAACGGAAACGACTGTTTTTCCTGGTGATTTTAAATATAACAAAAGTGCTGCGCATTTCAACATGAATCATACTTCTGACGATGACAAATTTAAGTTGGTGTTTTCGGCCAATTATACTTCCCAAAAGAATAATCAACCTGCTACGGATTTGACAGCAGTATCGAGAACCTTGGCACCTAATGCACCTGAGCTTTATGATGCTGATGGAAACTTGAATTGGGAGAATAGCACTTGGGATAATCCTCTGGCTAGTTTGCTATCGGAATTTGATTCGAATATAAAAGACTTGACTGCGAATACGGTTTTGTCGTATCAAATTTTAAAGAATTTACAAGCGAAATCAAGTTTTGGTTATTCGGATTTGAAGAGTACTGAAAGCAGAACGCAACCGCATACCTTGTATAATCCAGCCTTTGGATTGGGAAGTGAGTTTTCGGGATTGAGTGTTAGTCAGACTGATAGAAGTACATGGATTGTTGAGCCTCAGTTGAACTGGACTACTACACTTGGTAAAGGAAAAGTAGAAGCCTTGGTTGGTAGTACTTTTCAGCAACAGAAAACCAACCGATTGTTTATGAATGGATTTGGATTTTCGAGTAATAGTTTGATTAATGATTTGGCTTCGGCATCGATTAAAACTATTGACTTGAGTGATGAAACGATTTATAAGTATCAAGCCTTTTTTGCCCGAATCAACTATAATTGGAATGAGCGTTATATCATTAATATTACTGGTCGCCGTGATGGTTCGAGTCGCTTTGGACCAGGCAAGCAATTTGCGACTTTTGGAGCTGTTGGTGCGGCTTGGATTTTCTCGAATGAGAACTTTTTGAAAGATAATTTGGTGTTGAGTTTTGGAAAATTACGCACGAGTTATGGAACGACTGGTAATGATCAGATTGGCGATTATCAGTTTCTTGATACTTACGCCTCTTCGAGTAGCACGTATCAAGGATTGATTGGATTGCAACCGATACGGTTGTTTAATCCCGAGTTTGGATGGGAAACGAATAAGAAATTTGAAGTGGCGTTGGAAACTGGTTTTTTAAAAGATAGACTGTTTTTGACAACTGCGTATTACTTTAATCGTTCGTCAAATCAGTTGGTTGGTATTCCGTTGCCCGGAACTACTGGGTTTGGTTCGTTGAATGCTAATCTTGATGCTACGGTTGAAAATAGTGGACTTGAGTTTACGCTACGCACTGTTAATTTTCAACGTAAGGATTTTGAATGGACTACTAACTTTAATCTTTCTATCAGTAGAAATAAATTGATTTCTTATCCCGGATTGGAAAGTTCTACTAATGCCAATCGTTTTGTAGTTGGTCAACCGATCAATATCATTAAGGTTTATAATTATATTGGTATGAACCCAACTACTGGTGTTTATGAGTTTGAAGATGTGAATGGTGATGGTGTGATTACTTCTATAGATGATAGAACACAGATTGCCGATTTGAGTCCGGATTTCTTTGGCGGTTTGCAAAATAATTTTAAATATAAAAATCTGCAACTGGATTTTCTATTTCAATTTGTGAAGCAAGAAGCATTTGGACCTACTCCGGGTGTTCCTGGAACGGCGGTTAATCAGCTGGCCAGTTTGAGTACTGCAGAAGGACAACAGCCACTTACTAGTGGCGTAAATGCAGACCTTATTAATGGCTATTTTCGCTATGCACAGAGTACAGGCAATATTGAAGATGCTTCGTATGTGCGCTTGAAAAACCTATCGTTGACGTATGATTTGCCATTAAAAAAGAGCAAAAGTGTTCGATGTCAATTGTATTTGCAAGGTCAGAACTTATTGACTTTTACCAATTATTCTAATGGCGATCCCGAATTTAAGTTTAGTAATTACTTGCCACCGCTGAAAGTGTATTCGGCAGGTGTGAAACTGACTTTATAATCTTAATTTATATAACTATGAAAAATTTTAAAATAGTAGTACTGAGTATCATGTTACTATTGAACTTAATAAGCTGTGATAGTTTTGTGGATGTTGAAACCCCCAATTCACAACTAACAGGTGTGACTGTTTTTGAGGATAGAACTACCGCGAATGCTGCACTGATTGCCATTTATGCTAAACTACGTAATAGTGGCATGCTAGCAGGAAATGCCAATGGCTCTAGCGTTTGTTTGGGATTGTATGCAGATGAACTCACTTATTACGGTGCTACTGATGACAACACTTCGTTTATTTTTAACAATACGATGCTTGCGACTACCGCGATAGCATCGCAGCTGTGGAATGAAAGTTACCAACAGATTTATTCCGCTAATGCTGTGATTTATGGGTGTGAAAACTCCACTGGACTTTCGACTACTGATAAAAATCAGTTTATTGGCGAGGCACTATTTGTTAGGGCTTTGGTGCATTCGTATTTGACGAATTTGTATGGCGATGTGCCGTATATTACTACAACTGATTACGAAGTGAACCGTTTGGTTAGTAGAATGCCAACGTCGGAACTTTATACTAACATTATTGCCGATTTGCAACAAGCGATTGCCTTATTACCTGAAGCTTATGTTGCGCCAGAACGCGTTCGACCTAACCGTTCGACTGCATCGGCTTTGTTGGCACGCGTGTATTTGTATAATGGGAATTGGGCTGAAGCTTCGAATGCTGCATCGGCTGTTTTGAATAATGCGGAGTATGTTTGGGAAACGGATATTGATAAAATATTTTTGAAAGATTGTACTGCTACGATTTGGCAATTTTCTCCCAACTTGGTTGGAAATAACGCTGATGAAGGTTCGGTATTTGTATTTCAGACTGGACCGCCGCCGTTTGTTGGATTGCGTGAAGAGTTGTATACTTCGTTTGCCAATGATGACCTAAGAAAAAGTCATTGGATTGCCAGTGTAACGGATGGAACCAACACTTGGTATCATGCTAATAAATACAAACAAAATACAAATACCGGAACTTCTGTTGAGTATTCGATAGTGTTTCGATTGGCGGAGCAATATCTTATTAGAGCCGAGGCAAGAGCGCGACAAGGCGAATTGAGTAATGCTAAACAAGATTTGGATATGGTTCGAAGTTTGGCTGGATTACCCAATACAACAGCAAACTCTGAAGCTGAAATTATTGAAGCTGTTCAGCAAGAGCGACGTTTTGAATTATTCACCGAATATGGACATCGCTTTTTTGATTTGAAGCGAAACGGAACTTTGAATACTGTTTTGCCTGTAGTTAAATTGGGTTGGAATAGTACTGATGTTCATTGGCCAATTCCCGAAACGGAATTATTGGCTAATCCGAACTTGACACAAAATCTAGGTTATTAATGAAGTTCACTTATTTACCAACGTTTTATGGTGTGATCGCCATACTATTAGTTGGGTTAGTTCCCTGTCCTGTAATGGGACAGGTGCTAACTAAGAAGCATTTAACCGAAGCCGATTATGGTTTGTGGCATAGAATGGGAAGTGAGCAATTGTCTGACAACGGTAATTGGGTTAGTTATCGGTTTTTGTATCCGAATTCAAGTGATACAACTTTTGTGGTGCAGACGAAAACCATGAAGAAGTATATTTTTCCCAATGCAGTGTCTGGACAATTTGATGGAGAAAAAAGTTTTGCCTTTATCAAAAAGGAAGGATTGGTAGTGTTTGATTTGAAAAACGGTGGTGAAAAGTTATTACCGAATGTTAGTCGATATGACTATTCTGCAGATGGACAGTATTTGGTTACTTTGGAGAAAACTAATTCGCTTGTTATAAGAAAGAATGAAACTGTTATTGAGCGTATTGAAAATGTAACTACTTATGAGTGGAATAGTGATAAGACTAAGTTGGTTTATGCAACTTCCAAGAATGGTATTGGTTCTGTTAGTTCTTTGAGTTTTAAAAACACTTTTAGCAAGCAAGTTATAATGAAGCCATCAGCTCAAACTTTTGAAGTTTTGAAGTTGCAGCAAAATGGTAATTCTGTGGCTTTTTATGGTATTGATAAAGGTAATGAGGCAGTGTGTTATTATGATTTTGAAACAAGTCAGTTATTTACCTTGAACTCTTCAGATGCTATATTTCCTTCACAAATGAAAATTGCTCCCGACCAAAATATTGAGTTGAAAGTGTCTCGTGATGGTAAAAAGGTATTTTTTGGAATTACGAATGTTGTAGCCAAAGATACTACTGGATATTCTAGCGGTGTTGAGGTATGGCATGCAAAAGACCAGTTGCTTTATCGTGAACGAAAGTTGAGAGGAAGTGTAGCTTATCCTCAATTTTTAGCAGTGTGGTTACCAAAAGAAGGACTTGTAAAACCAATAAGTTCTGAGCAACAAAAATGGGTTGCTTTGAATGGTAGTCAAGATTATGCTCTTGTTGCTGATGTGGATCAATATGAACCACAATATAAACTGGATACGGATAGGGATTTTTACTTGATGGATATTAGAACAGGAAGCAAAGATTTGCTGTTGGAAAAGCAGTCTGGTATTGATAGTCAATTAGATTTTTCTACTGATGGTAGGTATATTACTTACTATAAAAATAGTAATTGGTGGGTTTATGATATTGTGAAAAAATCACATGCAAATATTACTCATGGATTGAACGTTAGCTGGGATAACTGGAATACTGATCCAGGTACTGAATTGCGCGTTTGGGGACAGGCGGATTGGACGAAAGATGGAAAATTTATTTTGTGTTATGATTACCATGATATTTGGGCGATTTCTCCCGATGGAAAACAACGTAAACGATTGACCAATGGTAAAGAGAAGGATTTGAGATTTCGATTTGATGCATCTGCTGTATCCAATATTGAGGAGTTTAATTATTCTGATAGTGGGACAACTATTTATGATTTATCAAAAGAAGTTGTTTTAACTTCCTATAATTTAAAAAGTGGTGCGTATGGTTTTTTTATTATGAAACCTAATCAAGAAGCAAAGCCTCTTGTAATTGCAGATGCTATGGTTAGCAACTATAAAAAGGCAAAGAAAGGTTCCGCTTTTATTTATGTTAAGCAACGATTTGATTTGTCGCCAACACTAGTTTATAGAAACACTGATAAAGAAAAAGTAGTGGCTCAGAGTAATGAACATCAAAAGAAATATCATTGGGGAAAATCGGAAATGATTTATTACGCCGATAGTAAAGGTACTCCTTTGAATGGCATTTTGTATTATCCAGCGAATTACGATGCGACTAAAAAGTATCCGATGGTTGTGTTTATTTATGAATCCTTTTCAAAATATCTCCATGAGTATGTACATCCAAGTTTGCATAATGGGATTGGCTTTAATATTGCTAATTTAACCACTGATGGTTATGCAGTTTTGTTACCCGATATTTCTTTTGAAAAAGGAAATTCGGGTACGTCGGCAGTTGACTGTGTTACAGCAGCTACCAAAAAGGTTATTGAAATGGGTATAGCTGATGCTAAGCGAATTGGTTTAACTGGACAATCCTTTGGCGGTTATGAAACCAATTTTATCATTACGCAAACGGATCTATTTGCCACTGCAATAAGTGGTTCGGCTGTAACGGATAATTTACAGCATTACTTTACCATCAATATCGATTACACAAACATTGATGCGTGGCGTTATGAAAATCAACAGTATCGTATGGGATTTTCGTTTTATGATAATCAAGAAGCCTATTACAGAAATTCACCATTACTTAATGCTAGTAAAATAAATACTCCTTTATTAACTTGGGCTGGAAAAGACGATGGAAATGTACAACCACGGCAAGCTGAAACTTTTTATGCTGCATTGAGGCGATTGAAAAAAGAGCACGTTATGTTGGTTTATGATAATGATGGACATATTTTTCACAATCCAAAAAATCAAGAAGATTTACTGAGAAAAATGAATGATTGGTTTGGTCATTATTTAAAAGGTGAGCCTAAGAAAGGATGGATGACTGCCACGATTGAATAGCTAAAAAAGAGTATGCAGTAGTCTTGCTTTAGATACTGCATACTCACTTTGCTAGGCTTTATAGCACTTTATACAAGTTTACACTACAAGCGTTTGCAGCATTTTTGTGCCAAACTCTTCTCGGAGTTAGTTCAGTAGTCATACAATCTTGACCTGTGTTGTTGATTGTACAATTAACAGAAATCGATTGACAACTTGCTGGAGATGGATTTTGGATGAAACCAGTTATTAAAACTGTTTTTTTAGCATCTTTTACTTTAGCATCATTTGTGCTCACTGCTCCGGCGCTTGCCAATGTGAATGCCAACACTGGCAAGATCACTTTTAAAACATTTTTCATGGTAATAGAATTTTAATTATTTTTTTGACTTACTCTTTTTTACAGGTTTTCAGTCTCGTTCCTGCTACTGATCAGAATAGATTTTTATATTATTTACTTGTCTTGAAATGTTTTTTACTTAACTGGTATTTGTGTAATCGATGTCCGATTATTGCATAGAGATGGTTATCTACTACAAACATTTCTTTCAACTTGGTTTTATTAATGTCATAGATGTAGATACTTGATAGGTAGGTGTTTTTTTCGATGTTGTACACATCCACAATAGAAGCTTGTTCCCACATTTCTTTGGGTTCGTATCGTCCGATTAATTTTGAATTTACAAATAGTATATTATTAGAAACCGCCGTCAATTGATTTACTGTTGCCGGAAGTGATGCTATTTTTCGTTGTCCCGTTTCTTTAATGTGTGCTACTTTGAGTTTGGCTTTGGTCGTGGTGTCGATGGTATTTCCGCGATGGATTAAATTCAGATTTTTATCTGCAATGATGAATTGATTTCGGTAGTAATAGGTGTAGATGAATTTTTGCGATTGTTGGTCAAACTGCATCATTCCATCAGTATCGAAAAAGCCGTCTATTTGCTTTTGTAATAGCTGAGGTGCATAGTTTACTTGCAAACTGTCTTTTAAATTAAACGTTCCTAAAATGTTATAAAGCGTTTTAATTTGTTGTGCTCGAAATGCGATTTTATCCGGAGCAATTACTTCTGCTTTTGAGAAATAGTAATTGTTATCATACATTATAAGTTTTGCTTTCCAATCGGATATATTGCCTTTGTAGATTACTGGAACTGTGCCATCCATAAGATAAAAATAAGGCGATGCAATTCGGACTTGTACTGAAGCGAAAGGAAAATTTTCTCTTTCCAGTTGTATTTTAAAATGGCGTTTTTCTTTTAGAATAGTATCATAAGCAATGATGTGTAATGGTGCTTCACTATCGCCGAAATAAATGGTGCTGCCATCGGTTCCTGCAAAGTATTTGGAATTATTGGTTAGTTCGGCTTCGGCTGTTTTAGATGCATCACCTTGGATAAATCTTCGGATGAATGGGTTTTCGCGGTGCATTGAGTGTTCTGAATAGGAGTATAAAATCACAATCACAGCCGAACCAATGATTGCGATAATTGCCAGTTTTAGAACTGTTTTGGATTTATTTGTTGCTATAAATACTGAGGCTATTGCCGCTAGAATTGTAAAAGCTATATTGAAAATCAGGTGTTCTTTCCAGCCCATTTCTTCAAGTATTCCTCCGCAGGAACATGGTACAAATGAGGAATAATTTAGAATGACAATAATGTATGCCGTGAACATTAGCATCAATCCAAAAGAAGCTAACAAGGCAATATATCTTGATTTTGGTATTGCAAGTAGTATAGCGATTAGCAATTCAACTATTAATACAGAATAAGAAACAAATCCGGTATAGGCACTTAGTAATGGCGATTGTCCGAGTTGCGCTTGAAAGTTTTGGAATTCCAGTAGTTTGCTTAATGCTGAGTAAACAAAAAGTACCATTAGTAAAATACTTATTATTTCTATTATAATTGATTTTAGATTGGTGACCTTAATTTTCATAGTTTAATAGAATTGGTAGTGTAAAATTCTATTAATGAAACTATTATCTTATTTCATTTCGGGAATATCGGTTTGCAAAAGAAGGAATACTATTATTGGCTGTCACTTTCTTTTTCTCTTTTTACTTCACTTGGTGGAAAATTGTAGCGTTTTTTAAATGCTTTGTAGAAGTTGGGATAGTCATTGAAGCCACACATTAACGCAATCTCTTTTAATGGAATTGCTGTTTCCTTGATTAGAAAATGAGCTTTCTTTAGTCGTTCATCATTGTAGAATTGGTAGATGCTCGTTTTTACACTATTTCGGAAACTGTCTTTTAATGTGAACTCATTGGTGCCAAATATCTTTGAAAGTTCTTTGGTCGTTGGCAAAGGTTCTTCTAAATGGTTTTGGATGTAGTCAATTACTTTTTGTATTAGTTCAGCATCAGATTGTTTAGCAGTATTTTGATTTGAACTGTACTCATAAGGTTGATTCTTGAATTCGTATTTTGAAATTACGTCTTGCATTTTCTCCGCGACTTCATTCAGCATAGTTGCCAATTGGTCCAACTCATCGCCACTGCCATTTAGCTCGACCCGGAATGCTAGATTTCCTGTTGCCATTTCTAAAAGCATTTTGTACAAGCTTTTAATTCGCTGTTGGTTTTGTTGGTTATCCATGAAGGTATGTGATTGAAAGATTGCCAGAAAGGAAGTTTGGAAATGTTGACAAAACTATAGTATCGAAGTTTATAAATCAAGAAGTATAGTGTTCCATTCGGGAATTAAACACCTTGTTTTGGATGTATTTTTAATGAAAAAAGCATTGCTGTTAGTGCAATGCTTTTAAAATTTATAAAGTTTGTTTTATGAACTTTTTGCTATCAGCTGAGGTGCTAATTTTTGTTTGAGAATTGCCATATCATCGCTCACTTTTCTGTCAACTACTTTTGCGTAGTGTTGCGTGGTTCGGATATTAGTGTGACCAAGCATTTTGCTAACGCTTTCAATGGGAACGCCATTTGTAAGTGTTATAGAGGTTGCAAATGAATGTCGAGCAAGGTGGAAAGTTAATTCGGTTTTAATGCCGCAAACATCGCCAATTTCTTTAAGATAGCTATTCATCTTTTGATTACTCAAAACCGGCAAGATTGTTTCTTCATTCAAACACTTTGGATGTGATGCGTATTTTGCCATAATTTGTTCTGGAATAGGAAGTAAAGGGATTTTTGAACTGGTATCTGTTTTTTGTCTATTCTTGAAAATCCATTTGTTGCCATCTATTCCGATTCCGATATGATCGGAAGTTAATTGCTTTACATCGATATAAGCTAGACCAGTAAAACAGCAAAATATAAAAATATCGCGCACTTGAATTAATCGCTCACAATGAAACTTCTTATTGTAAATTGTTTCGATTTCGCTTTCAGTTAAAAAATCTCTATCCACTTCCTTAATTTTCCCTTTGTATTTAGTAAACGGATTTTCAAAAATCCATCTGTTATCCAAGCATATTTGGATTATCTTCTTGAAATTCTTGATGTATTTAACCGTTGTATTATTGCTGCAACCACGTTCAGTTCTCAAGTAAAAATCATAATCGGTTATAAAAGCTAAGTCGATATCCTTGATATTAATATCTGAAATATTGTATTTCCATTTCATGAACTCTTTAGTGTGGCTAAGTGAAGTTTTGTAGCGTTCTAATGTTCCTGGTGAATATTCTTCAGTTTTTACTAAAGCTTCTATTTGATCATTGTGATTTTGAAAGATAGGCACTAGTGTGCGCTGCTTTTCAGTTTTACCCGTCAGAACATTATTAAAAACTTCGGCTGTAATATCCTTATCAACTGCAATTAATTTCTTTTCAATACTAGAATTTTTTGCAATCAGTGAATCAAGATGGCTATTTATTGTTCTAGCTTCTTCAGAAGTACCTTTCATCTTGCCTGCTTCTGTTGACCATTTAGTGGGATCAATGTACTTTCCGGTGCTCTTGTCGAGGCGTTTTCCGTTGATTGTTGTTCTGTGATAAATTGGAACTAGTCCGTGTACATTGGCTTTGGCTCTTTTTAAATAAAAAAGATTTGTGATTGTTGCTTCCATTTTGGTGACCTTTTAATTAGTAATAATTTAGTTAAAAAGTCAAATTGGTACAAGATGTTCATTTTCTGAACTGGCTGTAAATACTGAGGTTAGCGAACAGATAGGGGCACAATTTTTATTGATTGCCTTGTGCCCCGAATTGTGCCCCTTTAGTATTGCGAATTAATGAATGTTTTGATATGGGATTAAAACAAAAAACCCCGAAAATCATAAGATTTAAGGGGTTTTGAAGTACTTTAAAAAGTATTTTGCGGAGAAAGAGGGATTCGAACCCCCGGACCTGTTACAGTCAACAGTTTTCAAGACTGCCGCATTCGACCGCTCTGCCA
>Ga0209812_10002136_pt1 | contig 12282 bp, 8 predicted proteins | sample JI71714BDNA_FD_187502 | JGI IMG/M metagenome (GOLD analysis project Ga0209812, IMG submission 187502) | Wastewater effluent complex algal communities from Wisconsin, to seasonally profile nutrient transformation and Carbon sequestration -... | ecosystem: Engineered > WWTP > Effluent > Algae...
CTTCATTGGTGAAAATCTCTAATCGATGTCCCATATTAAATACCTGGTACATTTCTCTCCAATCTGCACCAGAATTCTCTCTGATTAATTCAAACACTGGTGGAGGGGTAAACAAATTGTCTTTAACAATATGCAAGGGCTTGGGTAAATACTTCATGCACTTGGTTTGACCACCGCCACTACAATGTATCACGCCGTGTATTTGATCAAAATGTTGATCCAATAATAGTTTCATCAAAGGCGCATAAGTTCTAGTTGGAGACAATAAAAGCTTTCCAATAGAAATATGCTTTCCACCAATATTAATGGTATCCGACATTTTATTTTTACCAATGTAAACCACTTTGTCTTGCAACTTGGGTTCAAAGGATTCAGGATATTGGCGGGCATACATTTTATCTAATACATCATGTCTTGCACTGGTTAATCCATTGCTGCCTAATCCGCTATTGTATTCTGTTTCATAGTTGGCTTTACCCGCACTTGCAAAACCAACAATTACATCACCTTCAGCAATCAAGTCATTGGTGATTAATTTATTTTTAGGCCATCTAGAAGTCATGGTACCATTCACTGCAACCGTTCTAACTACATCTCCTACATCAGCCGTTTCTCCTCCTAAATAATGAATATTTACCCCGTAGGTTTTAAGTGTATCAAAGAATTCTTGTGTGCCATTAATGATGGCTTCTAATATGTCTCCATTGATTAATAATTTATTGCGATCGATGGTGCTCGAAAACAAGAGTTGATCGGTAACACCCACGCAAAGCAAATCGTCTAAATTCATAGCAACAGCGTCTTGGGCAATTCCTTTCCAAACAGACAGGTCACCGGTTTCCTTCCAATACAAATAAGCCAGAATACTCTTGGTGCCTGCTCCATCTGCGTGCATAATATTCACCCATGCTGGATCATTGCATAAAAAGTCGGGATAAATTTTACAAAAAGCATGGGCATACAAACCCTGATCTAATTTTTGAATGGCTTGGTGCACTTCTTCCTTTTGAGCAGAAACCCCGCGTTGAGCATATAAAGACATGTATCGCTTTTTATTATGTATAGAATTGGCGCAAAGGTACAAAAAGGGGGTATGCAAAGGGAAGGAACTTTGCCTTGGAGTACTTACTTTTGCGCCTGATTATGAAGGTACATCGTGAATTGGCCCCCTCGCTCCCCCATTTTAACCATGCGGTAATTACCATTGGTACATTTGATGGCGTGCACCAAGGGCACCAACAGATTTTGGCTCAAATGAAAGCCGAAGCGGCAAGAGTGAATGGCGAAACGGTGATCATTACTTTTCACCCGCATCCAAGAAAAATTGTTTCCTCGGTTCCGGGAGACATCAAGCTCATCAATACTTTAGAAGAAAAAATTCAATTACTAGAAAAAGCTGGGATTGATCATTTGGTAGTCATTCCTTTTGATCATGTATTCTCCAATCAATCTGCCGACGATTATATTCGCGATTTTTTGTTCAAATATTTTCAGCCCAGCGTTATTATTATTGGTTACGATCATCGATTTGGTAAAGGCAGAACGGGGGATTATCACTTGCTGGAACAATATGGCCGCGAACTGGGTTTTGAAGTGAAAGAAATTTCAGAGGAGATGCTGAATCAAGTAGTCATTAGTTCTACTCGGATTAGAGAAGCATTATTGAATAATGATACTGATACTGCTAATCATTTTTTAGGCTACCCTTATTTTTTTGAAGGCCTGGTAGTGGAAGGCAATAAGATTGGCCGTACCATTGGATTTCCGACAGCCAATATGCATATCAGCAGCGAAGAAAAATTGATTCCTGCGAATGGGGTGTATGCAGTTTCCATTTCAATGGATGAAGAATCGTTTACGGGCATGATGAATATTGGCGTTCGCCCAACTGTGGATGGCAAAAAGCGCGTGATTGAAGTAAATATTTTTAATTTTAATAGAGATATCTACGGAAAGAAATTAGTAATCCGTTTAGAAAAATTTCTGCGTGGCGAAGTCAAGTTCAATGGGCTAGACGAATTAAAAGCGCAGTTGAATGCAGACAGAACACAAGCACAACAAGTGTTTATGCCATAATTTTTACGACCAATTCTTTCATGAGTCCCGCATCATTGGCCGACCCATTGTGTACGCCCAGGCTTCTTAAATTGTATTCGTGCAATAAAAGCAAGACTCTTTCTACTGAAGGAAAATCATACTTGCGCGCGGCGGCGTAATAATCTTTTATAAAAAAAGGAGAAACACCCAACGCCGCCGCAGCGCTGCTTTCATTGGCATCTTTCAAAGAGAGCAACACATATAATTTGCTGAAGAAATTAAACACAGAAGGCAATACCAATTGAATGGGGCCAGCTTTAGGATTCGATTCAAAATATTGAATGATGCGAATACTTTTTGCCAGATCGCGCTGCGAAATAGCCGCCTGCAGCTCAAAAGCATTGAACTCTTTACTCACCCCAATAAAATTTTCCACGTCGTCTTCGGTGATAGATTTTCTGGTGCCAAGGTTCAGCATGAGCTTTTCAATCTCATTTTCAATCCTGCTCAAATCATTGCCAATATGATCTACCAAAATCACCAAAGCTTTAGGAGAAATGGTTAACCCATGGTTTTTCACCATTTGACCAGCCCAATCGGGCAATTGATTATCGTATAGTTTTTTAGTAGTGAATACTTCTGCTTTAGACTTTTTAAGCGCAGCCGCCAATTTACCACGCCCGTCTAGTTTTTTCTCTTTATGGCTCACTATAAAAATGGTAGAGCTCAGAGGCTGTTCAACATAGCCGAGCAATTTCTCCACGTCTTTCATTTGCTGGGCTTCTTTTAATAGGACTACCTGCTTATCCCCAAACATGGGATATTTTTTACAAGCATTCACTACTTCGGTCCAGTCGGCATCTTTACCATAAAAAATGGTCAAATTAAATTCTGCTTCTGCTTCAGTCAATATCTTTTTCTCTGCGTAATCAACCAAAGTATCAATAAAATAGGCTTCCTCCCCCTCTAACCAATAAACGGGCTTGAAACTATTTTTTTTCCAATCAGATAAAATTTTCTCAGCAGACATGCCGCAAAGATGCTGCACCTGGTAGGAATTTCCATATGGAGAACCCCTTTTTTGTACACAAAATTTGATCTTATTTGAGTTTTGGCACGATTTTGGAAAATAAGTGCACAGAAGCAATCAACATCTTAAAAAAACCATTTTTATGAGTACAGTTAACAATGGCGGTACAACAGATAACCGCAAAACCATTTACGGAATATTAATAGCAGCATTGGTACTAACCTGGGGCTATATTTTCTATGATAAGAGCCAAACCAAAGAAACCATTATTGGTTTAGAAACCAAAATCAGCAATGTAGACAGTGCTAGATTGGCTATTCAGCAAGAATTCATGAATGTATCTGCAAAAGCAGACTCATTAACCAAAGACAACTTGGAGTTACAAGGAGATTTAGCCAATAAAAATGCAGATATCCAAAAACTGAAAGGCAATATTGGTGCAATCTTAAAGAAGCGTAATGCAACAGCAAAAGAATTGGCTGAAGCCAAACAATTGATTGGCGAATTAAATGGAAAAATTGATGGATTATTCGCAGAGATTCAACAATTGAAAGGCGAGAACCTGCAGTTGACCAATGCCAATGAGCAATTGAATACAGAGAAAACACAATTAACTTCTGAAAAGCAAAACCTCGAAAGCAATTTAAATTCAACCAGAACCGAGAAAAAACAATTAGAAGAAAAAGTAGACGTAGCATCTACCCTACATGCATCTAATATTGGTATTAACGCCATCAATATCAAGGGCACTGGTAAAGAAAAAGAAACAACTACTGCAAAACGCGCAGACCTGATTAGAATTTCATTTGTAATTGATGAAAATAGAATCACCCCTTCAGGTACCAAAGACTTTTATGTAGTTGTTACAGCACCTGATGGAAAAGTAATCACCGAGGGAGCCAATTTCAATACCAGAGAAGATGGAAGCCGTCCTTATACCAATAAGGTATCGGTCAACTATGAGCAAAATAAAATGATCCCTGTAAGTTTTGATTGGAAACAAAAAGACGCTTACAAAGAAGGAGACTATAAAATTGAGATTTACAACAATGGATTTAAAATAGGCCAAGGTGTAAAGACTTTGAAAAAAGGTGGATTATTTAGTTAGTTAGTTTAGCAAGCAATCGTGTAAAGAGCCGCTCCAAACAAATGGGGCGGTTTCTTTATTTGGGGCCAATCCCATTTTGGGCAATAGTGACCAATAACTCAATCAAATGTGTATTTTAGTAGCATGTTTAAAAGCTGGTTCAATTTTACCAACGCATTATTTTTAATGGCTATCCTAATTGTAAGTGGCACTATTGTGTATTCGCAATACATTGCGCAACAAATAGCTAGCAAAGAAAGAGCCGCAGTAGAATCATGGGTAGAAGCAGAAAGAACCATCCTTAATTCAACCGATTCTGTTTCAATCAATTTAGCTTCAAAAATTATTACAGAAAATAAAAGCATCCCCATCATTGAAACCAATGAAAAGGACCAACCAACGGGGAATTATGTGAATATTGATGAGCTAAAAATAGCAGCAGATTCCAACTATTTATTGCAACGCTTAAAAGAGTTTAAATTATACAGTAAAACACCTATTGAAGTAAAATTAAAAGCAGGTGACTCCACTACTATCCGATATTATTATGGACAAAGTAAATTATTAAGAGAAGCCAAATGGTACCCCATTGTTCAATTGATGTTGGTGATCATGTTTGTGTTGATTGTAATTTACTCTTTACGCACACGCTACAAAAGCGGCCAGAACCAGCTCTGGGCTTCCATGGCAAAAGAAACGGCCCATCAATTGGGCACACCCGTGAGTAGTTTAGAAGGTTGGTTAGAAATCTTAAAAGAGAAAACAGACAGCAAAGAAATTGCCCATGAAATTGCCAAAGACGTCAATCGTTTACAACTCATTACCGATCGATTTGGGAAAATAGGCAGCACCCCCAAAACTGAATTAAGCAATCCATATGACCGAATAAAAACGGCCATGGATTACATGAAAAAAAGAAGCAGCGAGCAGGTGGTTTTTTCATTAGATCCAACCAATACTATTGAATTAAATTGCTTACTCTCCCCTACACTCTTTGATTGGGTATTAGAAAATTTATTGAAGAATGCTTTAGATGCAATGGATGGCAAAGGCAGTATTCAAATAACCATGAGTCAAGAAAACAATCAACTCAATATACTAGTAAAAGACAGTGGAAAGGGAATCCCGAATAATCAATGGAGAAAGGTATTTCAGCCTGGCTTTACTACAAAAAAACGAGGCTGGGGAATTGGCTTATCGTTAAGCAAGCGCATCATAGAGCAATACCACAACGGACAATTATTTGTTCAATCCAGTGAAATAGGAAAGGGAACTGTATTTTGCATACAGCTCCCTTTATAATCTTAAAACCTTCTAACCGTTCCGCCACTACCCACTTTAATATCGCGGATTAAGCCTTCGCCTTTGTAACGGATAGAACCACCACTGCTGGCTTTTGCATTCAATTCCTTTGAAACATTTACTTGTACTCCACCGCCGCTAGAACTTTCTCCTTCAACCGTTTTAGCAGACAATTCGTATCCTTTAAACATGGCACCACTGCTGGCATCTACACTAAGGGCGTTCACATTTCCTGAAAGCTCTGCAAATGCACCGCTACTCATTTTCACTTCTAAGTTATTGAAACTTAAATCGGATCCGCTGATATGTGCACCACTATTGGCTTTGATTGACTTCAAATCTTTATAAGACAAATACACGGTCACTTTCCAATTTTTCCATTGGTTCCAAAATTTCCAATCTTGGTCACGGGTAATTTTTAGTACCCCGTCTTTTACTGTTGTTTCAATGTATTCTAAATATGCAGGATCGCCTGCTGCAACAGCCAATTCTTCTTTATCACTTTGTGTAAGCAACACTTTAATGCCCGAAGACACGTCAATACTATGGAAAGACTTTACAGATCTTTTTTGTGCATTGGATTCAGCAACTGTTTTTTGAGCATAAGCGCCCATTGCAAGAAAAATAATAGAAGCAAGCAGTAGTATCTTTTTCATATTTGTTTTTTGTGTTAAACGAAATACAAAAAAGAATGTTACAACCGTTCATCATTCTTTATCGCAATACAACAGCTCCTAATGCCGGTAGATGCACTTTTAACTGATAACATTTAGAAGCTTTGTCTACCAATTTGCTCTGTATGGTTGGATTATACACGTCGCCGGTGCCCCAGAACTCCTTACTATCACTATTAAATATTTCAGCCCATTTTCCTTTTCCATGCACGTAAATTTCCCAATCATGCCTTACAACAGGTGTTACATTTAAAATCACAATCACATCATCTTTTTCTTTTTTGCCCTTGCGCTTGTACACCATCACCGAATCACTGCGGTGGTTTAAATCCACCCATTCAAATCCGCCTGGTTCAAACTGTTTATCGTACAAAGCAGGTTCAGCTTGGTATAACTGATTGAGTTGTTGCACACAATACTTCATGCCGCCATGACTGGGATGTTGCAATAAATCCCACTGTAATTCAGATTTATAATTCCATTCATTGGTTGCACCAAATTCATTCCCCATGAATAATAATTTGGCTCCTGGATGGGTAAACATATAGGTATAGAGTATCCGCAGGTTCGCAAATTTTTGCCATTCATCTCCTGGCATTTTATACAGCATGGGGCTCTTGCCATGCACTACTTCGTCATGACTTAAGGGCAACATAAAATTCTCATCATAGTAATACATCATACTAAAGGAGAATTTATCTTGATGAAACTGCCTGAAAATGGGATCCATTTTATAATAGTCCAATGTATCGTGCATCCATCCCATCATCCATTTCATACCAAATCCAAGCCCACCTTCAAAAGTAGGTTTACTGATCTTTGGCCAATCGGTGGCTTCTTCTGCAATGGTTTGAATATCTGGAAAATCTCTGTAGAGTGTTTCATTCAAATCTCTGATGAAATCAATGGCTTCTAAATTGCCATTACCTCCGTATTCATTCGGCTCCCACTGACCTTGGCCGCGGCTATAATCTAACCGTAACATAGAACTTACTGCATCAACACGAATGCCATCGGTATGAAACTGATCACACCAAAAACGCGCACTGCTGATTAAAAAAGATTTTACTTCTCCTCTTTTATAATTAAAAATATACGAGTTCCAATCTGGGTGGTAGCCTTTACGCATATCTGCATATTCATACGTATGCGTTCCATCAAACATGAACAATCCGTGTGCATCATAGGGAAAATGCGAAGGTACCCAATCGAGTATCACACCAATGCCTGCTTGGTGAAATGCATCTACTAAATACGCATATCCCTGCGGGGATCCAAACCGCGAGGTAGGCGCAAAATAGCCCGTGCCTTGGTAGCCCCAACTTCCATCGAATGGATGTTCCATCACAGGCATAAACTCTACATGCGTGAAACCCATTTCCTTCACATAAGGAACCATTCGTTCTGCTATTTGCTCATAAGTATTGTAAGACTCTTCATCGTTTTTATCTGGGCGCATCCAACTGGCCAAGTGCACTTCATACACACTGTATGGACTCTTTATTGAATTCTTAGTCTTTCTATTTTTCATCCATTCTTGGTCCTTCCATTCATAATTGGTTTGCCAAGTAATGGATGCCGTAAATGGTCGCTTCTCCCAAAAATGTGCAAAGGGATCTCCCTTATCTAATTTAATTCCATTGAAACCATGTATATGGTATTTATAGGCTTCCCCTTCTAATACACTCGGAATAAAGCCTTCCCAAATGCCTGAATTGTCTAATCTTACTTTTAGTGGATGACTGGTTTTGTCCCAATTATTAAAATAACCAGTTACTGATATATATGTGGCATTGGGTGCCCATACAGCAAAATATGTTCCTTTCGTTTCTAAAACTTCAATTTGCTTATTCCCAAAATACTCATATAAACTATAGTGCGTGCCATTTTGAAAATTGCGCACAGCTTCTTCTGTAAACAATGAATAATTCCACACAGCTTGTTGTGTATCAACAAAATGGATGTCTTCATATTTTTTTTCTTGCGCCTTTACAACTTTTATCGATTTCTTGTTTCTTGATGGTACACCGGACATATTATGATTTTATTAACTTAAAAAGTATGAACGGTAAAAATTGTTCACGAACATTTATGGAATTTACGACAAAATTCATCTAAAGACGAATTCAACTGCATTTATGACCAGACTAACACTAATACTGCTATGTTTAATAGCAGGTATTTCAACAAGTTTTGCCCAGCAAAATGGATCTGTGAAAGGTTTAGTAACCGACACTTTAAACAAACAAAATTTAACGAATGCAGTAGTAGCTGTATTAAGAGCTAAAGATTCCGTTTTAGTAAAATTTACCAGGACCAATAAAGAAGGCAGCTTTAATTTACCGAATATAAGTGCGGGTAAATATATTGTGATGGTCACATATCCTAGTTACGCAGATTATATAGATCTTATTTCGGTAACGGAGGGATCAGTAACCGATTTAGGTAAAGTTCCTGTGATAACCAAAGCCACATTATTACAAGAAGTAATAGTAAAACAAACCATTGGGTCTATCCGTATGAAGGGAGACACTACAGAATACAAAGCAGACAGTTTTAAAGTAAGTGCCAATGCTGATGTACAAGAATTGTTGCGCAAAATGCCAGGTATTCAAGTAAACAGCAAAGGAGAAATTACTGCACAAGGGGAAAGAGTACAAAAAGTATTGGTGGATGGAGAAGAGTTTTTTAGCGATGACCCTGCTGTTGTTACCAAGAATTTGAGAGCAGATGCAGTGGATAAAGTGCAGTCTTTCGATAAAAAAAGTGACCAGGCTGTATTTACTGGAATTGATGATGGTCAGAAAATCAAAACACTCAATCTTACTTTAAAAGAAGACAAAAAGAAGGGCTATTTTGGTAAAGCCGAAGCGGGGGGTGATTTTGATAAATATGGGTATGGAAAATTATTAGCCAATTCATTTAAAGGCAAGAGAAAAATCTCCGGATACCTTACTACTGATAATACCAAATTTGAATCTTTGAATTGGAATGAAAATCAGAACTATGGTGGTAATTCCAATATGACCACAGAAGTTACAGATGATGGAGGCATCATGATGTGGGGTTCTGGCGATGAATTCAGTTGGGGAACTGGTTTCCCAAGATCTATTACGGGTGGATTGCATTTCAGTAATAAATGGAATAAAGACAAACACAATTCTAATAATACCTACCAATACAATCAATTGGATGTTAGTGGTATCAATTCTAATAAAACCCAAAATATTTTACCTGGTGCCGATCTAATTAGTACCAGTATTCAAAATCAAGCCAGCAGTAGAAAAAGAAATAAACTGACCAGCACTTATGAGTGGCAAATAGATTCAAGTAGTTCATTAAAAATTACTGCAAGAGGATCTATTGTCAATAGCAATATTGCGTCTAATTATTTTGGAAGAACCATCAATAGCGATAGTATTTTATTGAACCAGAGCAATAGACTTACTTCTACAGTAGATGAAAACAAAACCATGAATTCCACCATTTTTTATCGCAAAAGATTCAAAAAAGCGGGCCGTACTATTTCTTGGAACAATGAAATTAATTACAACGATAGAGCGGATGATGGTTTCCTAACAGCTGACAATACCTTTTATGATGCTTTTGGCAACTTGGTAAGAAGAGATCTTGTTGACCAACAAAAAACAAATAAACAAATTGCCACTACCATCAACTCTACCATCAATTATACTGAACCGCTTTGGAAAAATACTTTTTTAGTGTTGAACTATAAATTAAGTGTAAGTAGAAATGATGCAGAACGAAACACCTTTGCAAAAAATGCAGCCAACAATAAATATGAAAATTTGGTAGACACATTAAGCAACCATTTTATATTTAATACCACCGGACACAATGGAAGTGTGAATATTAGATACAATGTGAAGAAATTTAATTTCTCCATTGGTACAGGCTTGGGAACAGTAAATTATCGCTTAAATGATTTGGTGAAAAAAACAGACCGAAACGTGATTTTCAACAACTTTATTCCTGCTGTTACTTTCAATTATACTCCCAAACAACAACGAAGATTTAATTTTTCTTATAACGGATCTACTAGAAACCCGTCGCTTTCGCAAATCCAACCCATTATTGATAATATTGACCCATTGAATTTAACCATTGGTAACCCCAACTTAAAGCAATCCTTTGTTCACCAATTTAATTTAGGAGGTTCAGATTACAAGGTATTAAAAAGCAGAAGAATCAGCTTTAACGTCAATTTTTCTAAAACGGAAAATGCCATTTCCAATTCAAGCTTTGTAGACAACCAAGGTAGAAGAATTAACCAGGCCATTAACGTTGCAGGCAATTACAGTTTAAGCGGAAGAGTGGGTTATGGTTTTGAAATAATTCCATCATTTAATGTTGGGCTTGATATTGGTCCGAGAATCAACCAATTTGCAAACAGAGTAAACGGGATTGATAATATTACTAAAAATAGATCAACTGACTTTAGTATAAACATGGGGTACTGGGGAGATAAATGGATTAATTTTTATGCTTATGGAAGCGCGGTTCGTAATAACTCCACTACTTCTATACGCCCAGATATCAGTACCAAGTTCTGGTCGTACAATGCTTACGCCAATCTGCAGTTTAAATTGAAAAAAATCAAGACCTATATCGATTTTGATTTAAATGCCAATATTTATGAAAAGACTGCTGTATTTGCCGATCAAAGAGATGTGTATATAGTTAATGCTTCTGCAAGAAAAGTAATTTCTAAGAATGACCAATGGGAAATCAAAGCTTCTGTTAATGACTTATTTAACCAAAACTTGGGCATCAACAGAAATGCATCTAGCAACTTTATTACTGAAACAACTAATCAAACCATACAACGCTATTTCTTATTTTCTTTAATTTGGAATTTTAGTAAAAATGGTAAACCTAATGAAGGATTTTAATATGAAAAAGACAATCATCATTTGTACAATTTTATTTTGTAGCACTTATTTAAATGCACAAGTACAATTCATACAATCTGGCAGAATAGAGTTTGAAAAAAGAGTGAATCAACACGCGCCCATATTGGATGAAGGAGAAAATATGTGGAATGTAGAAATACTCAAACAGATTCCAAAATTTGTATCAGATATTTATGAACTTAAATTTACTTCAGACAAATCTGTATTCAAATTAGCCAAGGAAAATCCCAATAATAAATACATGTGGGGTACCAAACCTGTTGATACAGATGTAAGCATGCAGGATTTAAAAAAAGGCATTTCCATCAGTCAAAAAGAAGTATTTGAAAATACCTATTTAATTAAAGACAGTAGTAGAACTTGGGAATGGAAAATTGCCGATGAAACCAGAGAAATTGCTGGCTTTGAATGCAGAAAAGCGGTTACCAAAATTTGCGACTCAGTTTATGTGGTTGCTTTTTATACCGATCAAATTCCTGTTAGTGCCGGACCAGAAAGTTTTGGTGGACTTCCAGGAATGATACTGGGATTAGCAGTTCCGAGATTGAATACTACTTGGTTTGCTACTAAACTAGAATTAGTTTCCCCCACCCCGAATGAGCTAAACGTAAAACAAAAAGGAAAACAAATTGGTCGTACACAATTAACTACTGAATTATCCAAAGCCTTAAAAGACTGGGGAAAGGAAGGTGTTAGAAAAATGTGGGTTGCGCAATTGTAATAATCATATAGAATGGTTAATTAAAAATGCTTAATGCGAACAATGAATAGCATCTGTTCCTTGTATGGCTGCATTTAAATAGGGACTTATAAAAGGTATGTCCAAATTTAATCCGCGGAGTATCAATAAACAGCCAATGATAAAGGTAAACACGGGTACCAGTTTTCTAAATTGCTGACGTAGCTGGTTGGGTAATTTATGTGCTGCTGCCACCAACAATATCATAGCAGGTATAGTGCCCAATCCAAAGAATCCCATAAATAACATCGACTCATATATATTATGGGCAACCAGTGAAGCAGCTACAGCGGTATAAACCAATCCACAGGGCAATAACCCATTTAACACACCAAAAATATACATCCAACCTGCAGATTGTTTCTGCATGAGTTTTTGCATGGCGTTGATTTGCCATTGCTTAAACCCTTTTAAAAAAGGCAATGTTGTTTGTGGAAATAGTCTGGGTAATAAAACTGAAAAAACAATAACAAGGCCAA
>Ga0209812_10002137_pt1 | contig 12276 bp, 10 predicted proteins | sample JI71714BDNA_FD_187502 | JGI IMG/M metagenome (GOLD analysis project Ga0209812, IMG submission 187502) | Wastewater effluent complex algal communities from Wisconsin, to seasonally profile nutrient transformation and Carbon sequestration -... | ecosystem: Engineered > WWTP > Effluent > Algae...
TCCAGCTCGCTGCGATAATGCGCCTGCAGGCACATCAGCCGGTAGGCAAGCGGGTGATACCCCCGGTCGATCAGCAATTGCAGCCGCAGGAACTCGCCCGAGGACTTGCTCATCTTCCCCGACCGTTCGACGAGGAAGTTGTTGTGCATCCAGATGCGCGCGCCGGAATTCTTCGGATCATCCAGCCCATTCGTGCAGCAATGCGCCTGATTCTGCGCGATCTCGTTGGGGTGGTGGATTTCGCGGTGGTCGATCCCGCCGGTGTGGATATCGAAGGGGAAGCCGAGCACCTCGCCGCTCATCACCGAGCATTCCAAGTGCCAGCCCGGCGCGCCCTTGCCCCACGGCGAATCCCACTCCATCTGGCGGCTCTCGCCTGCCGGAGTCTTGCGCCAGATCGCGAAGTCGGCGGCGTTGCGCTTGCCTTCGACCGCCTCGATCCGTGCCCCCAAACCATTGGCGCCTTCCTCGGTATTCGCACGCGCCAGCCGCCCGTAATCGGCGACGGTCGAGACATCGAAATAGAGCCCGCTCTCAAGCTCGTAGCAGTGCTTATCCGCGATGCCCTTGGCGAATTCGATCATTTGCGGAACGTAATCGGTCGCAACCGTCCACTGCGCCGGCTGGCGGATGTTGAGCGCCTTCACATCGGCCCAATAGGCCTGCTTGTAATGCTCGGCGATGTCCCAGATCGACTGCGCCTGCGCCGCCGCCATCTTCTCCATCTTGTCCTCACCCGCGTCGGCATCATCGGTGAGGTGGCCCACATCGGTGATGTTGATGACGTGGGTGAGCTTCAGCCCCTTCCACGTGAGCGTGCGCCCCAGCACGTCGGCAAACACGTAAGCGCGCATATTGCCGATGTGAGGATAGTTATAGACCGTCGGCCCGCAGGAATAGACGCGCGCCTCGCCGGGGTGGACGGGGACGAAGGGTTCCAGTTCGCGGGTGAGCGAGTTGAACAGCTTGAGAGGCGCGTCGGTCATGGGGGCGGCCTTTGCCCCAATCCATCACCCCTGCGCAAGCCGCCTCACTCGAACCCGATGAACTTCACGTGTTCTTCCAGCGGCACACGCTCGCGCGCGAAATTGTTCACCGGCGAGTCCGCATCGCGGTAGCCGATCGCCATGCCGCAGAAGAACATGTAGCGCTCGTGATCGAGGCCGAGGAAGTCGCGGATGGTATTGGCATAAAGCGCCATGAATTCCTGGAAGCAGGAATCCAGCCCCTCCTCGCGCAGCAACAGGGCGACAGTTTGCAGCCACATGCCGACATCCGACCACTGCGGCTCCTTCATCAGGCGCGGGAAATAGACAAACAGCACGGCGGGCGCGCCGAAGCTGGTGTTGTTCTTGGCCATCGCCGCCATGCGGCCTGCGCCATCATCGCGGGCGATTCCCATTGCGCCGAACATCCCGGCCGAAACCCCGTCGAGGCGCGCCTTGTAAGCTTCCTCGGTGCCGGGCGCGGCCCAGTCATATTCGGCGGCACTCGGCCCATTGGCGATGATCTTCGCCTGCAAGTCCTTGAGCGGCTGGCCGGTGACGATGCTCGCTTCCCACGGCTGGTAATTGCACCCCGACGCAGCCCAGCGGGCCTTGTCCATCACGCGGGTGAGGGTTTCGAGGTCCACCGGCTGGCCGGTAAAGGCCCGGATCGAGCGGCGGGTGGTGACGGCTTCGGTGACGTTCATTTCTTTCCTCTCGTCACCCCCGCGAAGGCGGGGGTCCAGCTAGATTTGCAGCATTCCAGCATCTGGCTCACCGCTTCTTCACGCCCTTTTCATCCTCGAACAGCTCGGCGAGCTGCTCCATGATCGTGCCGCCAAGCTGCTCCACGTCCATGATCGTCACCGCGCGGCGATAATAGCGCGTCACATCGTGGCCGATCCCGATCGCCACCAGCTGCACGGGCGAGACCTTTTCGATCCACTCGATCACGGAGCGCAGGTGCGCTTCGAGATAGCCCGCCGAGTTCACCGACAGGGTCGAATCGTCGACCGGCGCGCCGTCGGAGATCACCATCAGGATGCGGCGTTCCTCTGGGCGGTAGAGCAGGCGGCTGTGCGCCCAGATCAGCGCCTCACCGTCGATATTCTCTTTCAGCAACCCTTCTCGCATCATCAGCCCGAGATTGCGGCGCGCGCGTCGCCACGGCTCGTCGGCCTGCTTGTATATGATGTGCCGCAAGTCGTTCAGACGCCCGGGGTTCTGCGGCTTGCCATCGGCGAGCCATGCCTCGCGGCTCTGCCCGCCCTTCCATGCGCGGGTGGTGAAGCCGAGGATTTCGGTTTTCACGCCGCAGCGTTCGAGCGTGCGCGCCAGAATGTCGGCGCTGATCGCAGCGATGCTGATCGGGCGGCCACGCATCGAGCCGGAATTGTCGATCAGCAGCGTGACGATGGTATCCTTGAACTCGACATCGCGCTCGACCTTGTAGGACAGCGCCGTGCCGGGCGAGATCACCACGCGGGCGAGGCGCGCGGCATCGAGCACGCCCTCCTCCATGTCGAAATCCCAGCTGCGGTTCTGCTGCGCCATCAACCGGCGCTGGAGCCGGTTCGCCAACCGCGTCACCACGCCCTGAAGGCCCGTCAGCTGGCTATCGAGATAGGCGCGCAGCCGGTCGAGTTCCTCAGCGTCGCACAGATCGGGCGCGGCGACTTCCTCGTCAAAGCGGGTGGTGAAGGGTTTGTAATCGACGCTGGCGGGGATTTCGGCCTGCGGGCGGTTGGGGCGGACGGGCGCGTTGGACGCATCGCCTTCCTCGCCCGGTTCGCCTTCGGACATGTCGCTATCGGTTTCGGCGTCGGAGGATTGCTCGCCCTCGCCGTCGCCTTCGGCCATGTCGCCGGCCATTTCGGCGGATTGAGGATCGCCCTCGCTCTGGTTTTCGTCTTCGCCCTGATTGTCGTCGCTCGGCGCGTCATCATCGTCCGCGTCGTCGGTATCGCTTTCGTCCGGCGCTTCGGTGGGGCGCGTCAGATCGAGTTCGCGCAGCATGTCGAGCGCGAGCTTCTGGAACGCCTCCTGATCGCCGACCGTCTCGGCCAGAGCGGCAAAATCGCCCCCGACTTTTTCTTCGAGGAAATCGCGCACCAACTCGATCCCGCCCTGCGCCTTGGCAGGGACGGCCTCCCCCGTCAGCGCCTCGCGCACCAGCAGGGCAAGCGCGGTCTGGAGCGGAACTTCGGACGAATTCTGCGCCCGCACGATCTTGTCGCCCGCGGTGCGCATTTCGGTCGCCGCGTCGAGATTGGCGCGGATGCCGCCAAACCGGTTGGCGCCCAAAGCCTCGTATCGCACCTGCTCGATCGCGTCATAGCACGCCCGCGCGATGGGTTCGGGCGGCGCGGATTTGGCGTGCAGGGCGGCGTTGTGGTGGCGCAGCTTCAAGGCGAAGGAATCGGCGAACCCGCGCGCCTCGGTCACCTGATCGGCCGGAAGATCGCGGCCCGGCAGCGGCACGCGGAAACGGTTGCCCGCAGCGCCGGGCACATCGGCGCTCCACGCGACCTCGACCTCGGCATCGCGCGCAATCGCCCGGCTCGCACCGGTGAGCGCCTGCTTGAAAAGATCGAGCGGGGACTGGTCAGCCATTATCCGTTTTCTTTAGCAACTAAATTGACAAGCGAAAGTCGCAAAAACGTCAGGCGTTCCCGCGGCGTGTTACAGGATGCTCTGCCCGGTCTTGGCCCAATCGGCCATGAAACCTTCGATGCCCTTGTCGGTCAGTACGTGCTTGAACAGATCGTGGATCACCTTGGGCGGCGCGGTCATCACGTCGGCGCCGATCTTGGCGGCCTGCAGCACGTGGGTGGTGTGGCGCACCGATGCGACGAGGATTTCGGTGGCGAAATTGTAGTTGTCGTAAATCAGGCGGATGTCCTCGATCAGGTCCATCCCGTCAAAGCCGTTATCGTCATGCCGCCCGACGAAGGGCGAAATGAAGCTCGCGCCCGCCTTGGCCGCCAGCAGCGCCTGGTTGGCCGAAAAGCACAAGGTGACATTGACCATCGTGCCTTCGCCGGTCAGCGCCTTGCAGGTCTTGAGGCCGTCGACCGTCAGCGGCACCTTGATGCAGACATTGTCCGCGATCTTGCGCAGGACTTCGGCCTCTTTCATCATCGTCGCGTGATCCAGCGCGACCACTTCGGCGCTGACCGGGCCGTCGACGATCCCGCAAATCTCGCGGGTCACTTCCATGAAGTCCCGCCCCGACTTGGCGATCAGCGAGGGGTTGGTGGTCACCCCGTCAAGCAGGCCCGTGGCGGCGAGTTCGCGGATCGGTTCGATCTCGGCGGTGTCGACGAAGAATTTCATGGGAGAACTCCGGTATATTGCGATAGCCAGCACTTGGAGGCGGGCCTAGGGGGCGAGCATGACTCGGATGCCGATGCGAATTGCGATGCTGCTTGCCGCCACGCTTGGCGCTTGGCAACCATCGAAAGCACAGGCTGCCGATGAAGACGTGCAATTGTGGCACTTCGTCAGTGTCACAAGCGATCTCGACAAGGATACGCGGCTGACCGTGGATGCCACCCAGCGCTGGCGCGAGGATGCGCGCGGGGGCAATCAGCAGACGTTCCGCTTCATGATCGAACAGACCGTGGACGATGGCGTCCGTATCGGCGGCGGCGCGGCGGTGTTCGATGCTGGCGGCGCAACCGAACTGCGCCCGCATCAGCAGGTGGTGCTGGCAAAAGGACGATTCGAATTCCGCACCCGTCTGGAGGAACGCTTCTTCGATGGTGCCGACCGGGTCGAACTGCGGCTGCGCCAACGCATCCAATTCAACCAGCCGCTCGGGAAAGGCTGGCGCGCCAGCGCAGGCGGCGAGTGGCTCGGGCTGTTGCAGGGGCGCAATGACGGCCAGGGTGCCTCGACCGAACAATGGCGTGCGCAGGCCGGCATCGCCTACCGGATCAATGACCGGCTGGAAGTGGGCGCGAATTACTGGCTGCTGGCCTTCCTGCGTGGCGACCGCCCGGCACACTACACTCACGTGCCGCAGACGGTGCTGACCTACCGCTTCTAAATCCGGCTGAGCCCGCCGAACACGCCGATCAACAGCGGATCGCGGGTGGCCTGGGGATTGGCGCGGATCGCGGCTTCCTCGCGCGCGATCTCGGTCCAGACCGCATTATCGACCGCACGCCCGACCCGGTCGGCGACGCCTGCGGCATCGACTCCGGTCAGCGCCGAAAGCGCCTGCCCGATCAGCGGATCGCGGCTCAGCCGGATCGCCTCGCCAAGCTCCGGCACCACGGCATCGATCAGCGCCGGGCCAACCTCGCCGCGCAGGAAGGTGCTGGCCGCATCCGGCCCGCCGCGCACCAGCGCGATGGCGTTTTCAAACCCGATCATCTGGATCGCGTCTGTCACCACCGGCGCGGCGCGAAAGCTGGCGTCGATCGCGAAACTGGCGAAGCGTTCTTCCAGCCGGTCCTTGACCAGTGCCGAGGTGAGTATCCGCGACAATACATCGCCGCGCGTCCCCATCAGGCTGGCAAGCCCCAGCTGCGCCACCTGTTCGTCCCAGAAACCGCCGGGCGCGGTCAGGCGCGCAAAGGCGTTTTCCGACGCGAGCAGCAGCAACCGCCGCACCGCTTCGACCATCGAGAAACCGCCGCCCGTGCTGGCGCAGCCCGGCAGCAGCAGCATGGTCGCGCCGCCCGCAACGCCGGCGAGCAGCGAACGGCGGGTCGGGGTGAAGTTCGCAGGTGCAGTCATTTTCTCGGGTCTCCCAGCTTGCCCTTGTCCTTTGCCAATGCCCATATGGCGGCAAGATGAACCGAATTCGCCTGCTTGTTCTGAACGCCGCGCTCGGCCCGCTGGATTACCGGCTGCCCGAGGGCGTCAGTGCGCCTGCGGGCAGCGTCGTGATCGCGCCCTTGGGGCCGCGCAAGGTGACCGGCATCGTCTGGGACGAGGGGCGGCTTCCCGGCGACGAAATCGCCTTTGAACGCCTGCGCCCGATCCTCGAAGTCCTGCCTGTGCCGCCGCTGCCAGCACCCTTGCGGCGGCTGATCGAGTGGACGGCGGACTATTATTGCGCGCCGCTGGCGAGCGTCGCCCGCATGGCCCTGTCGAGCGGCGGGGCGCTGGGCGGGCCTGCGACCATGACCGAATACCGGCTGACGGGGGCGGAGGGGGGCGCCAAAGCTCCAGGACGCCTGACCGCGCAGCGAAAGACCGCTTTGGAAAAGCTCGGCGGCGAGCAAGGCACGATGCGCGAACTTGCCGCGCTGGCGGGCGTATCCGAAGGGGTGCTGCGCGGCATGGCGGGAGCGGGGTTGCTCGAACCGGTGGTGGTGAATGTGGATCGCCCCTACCCCGCGGCCCGGCCCGATCATCACCAGCCCGATCTTTCACCCCTGCAAGCCGATGTCGCCGCCACGCTGACCGGGGCCGTCACGGCCCGCGCCTTTGCCCCCTTCCTGCTCGACGGGGTGACAGGGTCGGGCAAGACCGAGACCTATTTCGAACCCGTTGCCGAGGCTTTGCGGATGGGCCGTCAGGTGCTCGTCCTGCTGCCCGAAATCGCGTTGACGGAGAATTTCCTCAGCCGCTTTGCCGCCCGTTTCGGCGCGGCGCCGGTGCTGTGGCATTCCTCCTTAAAATCCACAGAGCGGCGGCGGGCCTGGCGGGCGATTGCCGATGGCAGTGCGCAAGTGGTGGTCGGCGCGCGTTCGGCACTGTTCCTGCCTTACGCCAAGCTCGGCCTGATCGTCGTCGATGAGGCGCATGAAATCAGCTTCAAGCAGGATGACGGCGTGCGATACAACGCCCGCGATGTTGCGGTGATGCGGGCGCGGTTCGAGAGTATTCCGGTGATCCTCGCCAGCGCGACCCCGGCGCTGGAAAGCCTGCACATGGCCGATATCGGCGTTTACACGAAGCTTGACCTGCCGAGCCGGTTCGGCGGAGCGAGCCTGCCGACGGTGCGGCTGATCAACCTTACCGAGGAGAAGCCCGGCAGCCAGCGCTGGCTCGCCGGGCCGCTGGTTGATGCCTTGCGCGACCGGCTGGACAAGGGCGAGCAGAGCCTCCTGTTCCTCAACCGCCGCGGCTATGCACCGCTGACCCTGTGCCGCAATTGCGGGCATCGCTTCAAATGCCCGAGTTGCAGCGCATGGCTGGTCGAACACCGCCTGTCCGCTCGCCTCGCCTGCCACCACTGCGGGTTCGAGACGCGGGTGCCGGACGCCTGCCCCGAATGCGGGGAGAGCGACTGCCTCGTCGCCTGCGGCCCCGGTGTGGAGCGCATCGCTGCGGAAGTCGCAGACCTGTTCCCGGCAGCGCGGGTCTCGGTGGCGACCAGCGACACGCTCAATACGCCGGATCGCGCCGCGGGGTTCATCGCCATGGCCGAAGCCAAAGCGATCGACATCATCATCGGCACGCAACTGGTCACCAAGGGGTTCCACTTCCCCGAACTGACGCTGGTGGGCGTGGTCGATGCCGATCTCGGCCTGGAAGGCGGCGATCTGCGCGCGGGCGAGCGCACCTTCTCCCAGATCGCGCAGGTGGCTGGACGCGCCGGACGCGGGGCCAAGCCGGGCGAGGTGCTGATCCAGACCCGCCACCCCGACGCGCCCGTAATCGCCGCGCTGGCGGATGGCGACCGCGATGCGTTCTATGCTGCCGAAACCGCAGGCCGCCGCGATGCAGGCGCGCCGCCCTTTGGACGCTGGGCGGCGATCATCCTGTCCTCGGAAGACGAAAAGGAAGCACGCGAAGCCGCGGTCCGGCTCGGTGATGTGCGGCCGCGGCTGGGCGACGTGCAGATCCTTGGCCCCGCCCCTGCCCCGCTGGCGCTGCTGCGCGGCCGGTATCGCTACCGCTTTCTGGTGAACGCCAGACGCAGCGCCAATTTGCAGGGTTGCTTGCGCGACTGGATCGGTGCGGTGAACTTTGCCCCCGGCGTTCGGGTGGGCGTGGATATCGATCCTTACAGCTTCGTCTGATCTTGTCTTTACAAGGGCTTGGGCGCTGGTAGTCTGCCCTGCATGGTGTCGCGCCTCTGCCTGCTACTGCTGGCCCTGATCCTTGCTTGCCCCGCCCATGCCAACGGCTGGCGGCGCGCCGAGAGCGAGCATTACATCGTCCATGCCGATCTGGGTGAAGCAGACCTGCGCACGCTGTTGCAGACCATCGAGGATTTCGACCGGGTCCTGCACGGCCTCATGCCCGCCGAGACGCGCCATGGGCGCAAACCGGAAATCTACCTGACCGACAACCCCCGCCGGATCGCGCGCGCCGTCGATTTCGGGGCGACCGCCGTGTGCGAGGACCACGCCGAACTGCCGTTTGCCTACGCCCTGTACGACATAAATGTCCCGGCACGGCCCGATCCCGGCGAGATTTTCTACTGCCTCAGCCAGTTCCACCTCGCCAATGCCTTCTTCCGGCCCAAGCCGATGTGGGTCACCGCCGGGCTGTCGCATTTCTTCGGGACCGCGCAGCGCAACGACGAAGGCCTGTTCGTGATCGGCGCTCCCCGAAGGATCCAGCCGGTCCCCGGCGTCACCCGCGACGCCGTGGCAGAGGCGCTGTCTGTCAGGTTCCGCCACAAGACCGAGGACGCCTATGCCCGCTTTCTCGCTCTCAGCCGCGTGATTGCGAGCCCGCTGCTGCTGGAAAAGCAATATGAAGGCCTGCTTGATCGCTACATCGATGCCTATGCCAAGGGCCGCAGCATGGAAGATGCCGCGCGCGAGTTGGGCGATCTGGACGTGCTGGCGCAACAGCTCGGCCGGCGGCGGATCGTCGCCCCGGTGCGGCGCGTGAAGATCGAGCCGCATTTTGTCGCCAACATCACGGTCCGCCGCATGACGCCGGACGAGATCGCGCTGATCGATTTGCGTATCGAGCGGCTTCTCGAAACCCGGCTCAAGGCCAGCGCCCGCGAGTTGGGAGAGCTGACCCGCAAGCATCCGGACAGCGCGATGGTGTGGTACGAATATGCCGCCGCCGAATATGCCCGCGTCCAGCACAGCGATTTCGGCGGGCGGCCGGTGTTCCGCGGCTTCGGCTTTTCCAACGGCGAGCTGATCGTCATGTCCAACCCCTATTCCGATGCCGAGGCATGGCGCGCGGTCAACGAAGCGCTGGCCCGTGACCCCGGTATGGCGCAGGCCCAGCGGTTGAAGGCCGAAATCATGCTGGCGCGGCTTGTGCGGGAGGGCAATCCCGATGATCCGCCCTCCTATACCGAAGTGCGATCGATGCTCGCCCCGCTCGCCCGTGATCCGGAACGCCATCCGTTGGCCGCCGCGCTCTATTACCAGTCCTATGTCGAACAGGGCCGGGCAGCGCCCGAATCCTCGTTCCGCCAGCTGGCCCGCGCTTTCCTGACCAATGCCGGTGTGGGCGATTTCCGGTATGCCCATGCAACCGCGCTCAGCCGCCGGGGCGAAAAGGCCAAGGCGCGCGGGCTGCTGATCTCGATGCTCAATGACCCCGCCTTCGAAGCGGCTGCGTGGCGGGCGCTGGAAGTGACGCAATAGGCGGCGCAGCGCGCGATTTGGCTGGAGCAAACCGGTCAGTGGGCCGTTAGGGGCGCATGAACCGCCCTATCCTCGTGCCGATCCTCGGCGACCAGCTATCGCGCAACCTGTCCAGCCTTGAAGGTCTTTCCCCGTCCGAAACCCTCGTCTTGATGATGGAGGTGTGGGACGAGGCAACCTACGTCAAACACCACAAGCAGAAGATCGTGCTCATTTTTTCGGCAATGCGCCATTTTGCCGAAGAGCTTCGGGCGGAAGGCTGGCAGGTCGATTACGTCACGCTCGACGATCCGGCCAACACCGGCAGCTTCACCGGCGAAGTCGCCCGCGCCTGCGAACGCCATGCCCCGTCCGAAATCCGCGTCACGGAAAGCGGCGAGTGGCGGGTGCATCAGGCGATGCTGGAATGGGAAGACCGCCTGCCCTGCCCCGTCAGCATCCTGCCCGACACCCGCTTCATCGCCACCCATGCCGATTTCCGCACCTTTGCCGAGGGCCGCAAGCACCTGACGATGGAGTATTTCTATCGCGACATGCGCCGCAAGACGGGGCTGCTGATGGAGGGTGACAAGCCGGTGTCCGGAGTGTGGAACCTCGACGCCGAAAACCGCGAGCCGCCCAAGGAGGGCTTGCGCGCACCACCCACCCCCAAATTCGCGCCCGACGAAATCACCCGCGACGTCATCGCCCTCGTCGGCCAGCGCTTCCCCGACCATTTCGGCGATCTGGAACCCTTCGGCTGGCCCGTGACCCGCGCCGAGGCGCTGGAAGCTGCCGAAGCCTTCTTTGCCCGCCGCCTTGCCCTGTTCGGCCCCTATCAGGACGCGATGGTGCACGGGTCGGACGATCTCTATCACTCGATGCTGTCGACCAGCCTCAATATCGGGCTGCTCGATCCGCTCGAACTGTGCCGCGCTGCCGAGGCTGCCTACAAATCAGGCAGGGCTCCGTTAAACTCCGTAGAGGGTTTCATCCGCCAGATCATCGGGTGGCGCGAATATGTGCGCGGGTTCTACTGGCACGCCATGCCGGGGCTGACGGATGCCAATGAACTGGGCGCGCACCGCCCGCTGCCCGAATTCTTCTGGACCGGCAAAACCGACATGCGCTGCCTGTCAGACTGCATCCGCACCACCCGCGAAGATGCCCACGCCCACCATATCCAGCGCCTGATGGTGCTCGGCAATTTCTGCCTGATCGCCGGGATCGATCCCAAGCAGGTCGCCGACTGGTATCTCGCCGTCTATGCAGATGCCTTCGAATGGGTGGAGCTGCCGAACGTGGCGGGCATGGTGCTCTATGCCGATGGCGGCAGGCTGGCGACCAAGCCCTATGCCGCATCCGGCAATTACATCAACAAGATGTCCGATTACTGCGGCAAATGCCGTTACAAGGTGGCGCAGAAGACTGGCCCCAATGCCTGCCCGTTCAACTCGCTCTACTGGCATTTCATGGACGCGAACCGCAGCCGGCTGGAAAGCAACCACCGCATCGGGCGGATCTATGCAACGTGGGACCGCATGGGAGAGGCAAAGCAGGGGGAATATCTCGAAACGGCCGAAAAGTTTCTCGACTCTCTCGTGCCTGCAAGCAAAGGCTGGGCGCGAGTTGAATAAGGGAGAGAGCCATGCTGACCGTCCACCACCTGCGCCTGTCGCAATCCGAACGCATCGTCTGGCTGGCCGAGGAGCTGGGGCTGGATTACGAATGTAAGCTCTACACCCGCCGCACCGACAACCGCCTCGCGCCCGATGAATACAAGGCGCTGCACCCGATGGGCATTGCGCCCGTCATCACCGACGGCGATCTGGTGCTGGGCGAAAGCGGCGCGATCATGGATTACATCATCGCCAAGTATGCGCCCGATACGGCCTTGGTGCCGGGCGTGGATCATCCCGATTTTGCCGATCACCTGTTCTACCTGCATTGGGCCAACGCGACCTTCATGACCAACGGCATGATGGCGCTGGTGGCGCAGTTCATGGGCGCGACTGAAATGCCGCCCTTCGTCGCCGACCGCTTCCAGAAGGGCTGGGCCATCGTCGAAAAGCGGCTGGGCGAGGCCGAGTATTTCGGCGGCAGCCAGCTCACCACGGCGGACATCATGATGGGCTTCCAGCTCACTACCAGCCGCGCGATGAGCGGGATGAGCATCGATCACCTGCCCAACCTCAAGGCGTATCTCGCGCGCATCGGTGAGCGCCCCGCCTACCAGCGCGCCATGGCCAAGTGCGAGCCGGGGATGCCGCCGAAGCTGGACTGATTGTCTTCTTTCCGTCACCCCAGCGAAAGCTGGGGCCTAGGGCGGCCAAGGACAGCACTATGAAGCCCTGCGTCCCAGCTTTCGCTGGGGTGACGCCAGACGCAAAAGAGGGGGCGAAAATCAAGCGTCACCCCGGCCCCACGCCGGGGGCCCGCTGTGTTCAGCCTTGGTCGACCAGACTTGCCAGCACGCGCTCGTATTCGCGCAATTCGGCCAGTTTCCGGTGCCGCGCCCAGCGCAGGAAAACCGCTACACCAAGGATTGGAGTTTCAGCAATCGCAACCGATGCCAGCAAAGTCGGCAGGTCACCCCATGCTGCCAAGCCCCGGGTCACTGACCAAATGAAATACGCCCCCATCAGAACAAAGATCAGCACGGCAAGGCCGAACAGCACAGACTGAGGCGCGCGCGGGGGAACGATAGGCCGGCTGAAACTCATTCAGTCCGGGTAAGCCATGCACGTCGCTTCGGCAAGAATCACAAGGACAAAGCCTTTGTGATC
>Ga0209812_10002138_pt1 | contig 12273 bp, 12 predicted proteins | sample JI71714BDNA_FD_187502 | JGI IMG/M metagenome (GOLD analysis project Ga0209812, IMG submission 187502) | Wastewater effluent complex algal communities from Wisconsin, to seasonally profile nutrient transformation and Carbon sequestration -... | ecosystem: Engineered > WWTP > Effluent > Algae...
TTTTTTCAACCGCAGTTGGTTATGCGGCTGGGATTACTCCAAATCCTACTTACAACGAGGTTTGTAGCGGGATGACGGGACACAATGAAGTGGTTCTGGTTGTCTTCGAACCCCAAAAAGTTAGTTACGAAACGCTGCTAAAAGTTTTTTGGGAAAGTCACAATCCGACTCAAGGAATGCGTCAGGGAAATGATTCTGGCACTCAGTATCGATCGGGAATTTACACTTATTCAGCTACCCAAAAGCAGCTAGCTGAAGCATCGCGGGATGCTTACCAGCAAGCTCTCAAGGCAGCCGGTTACGGCAATATTACTACTGAGATTATTGACGCTCCTGAGTTTTATTACGCAGAAAGCTATCATCAGCAGTATCTGGCTAAAAACCCTAACGGCTATTGCGGTTTGGGCGGTACAAAGGTTTGTTTGCCTGCAATGTCTCAAGTTTAAAAAATTTAAGCTGAGATTGAGGCTGATTTTTGTCAACAGGCAAGATGCCTGTTCCACAATCTAGAAAAAATTATTGTGGGGCGGGTATCTTCTCTGTTACCAAAAGGTAAATGGGCTAGTTAAAAACAGGTGAAAAATGCTGGCTGCTGTCATAATCATCAATGTATTTATATCTCTGGTTTGCTTTTATATAGCTGGGAAAATATGGCGAATGGGTAGGACGATCGCACTTTGTGAAGCGAGAATCACCGCCCTGGAGCGCTGTAGCACCAATGTCCTTGCCAAATCACCTAATTTCTTTGCTAGAAAGCAACAACGTGCTCACCAGTTGCGGCGCAATTATCAACAACTGGAATGGCAACTTCAACAACTTCAGCAACTTTTGGGATTGCTAGGTTTGGGGCGAATGCTTTGGCGGCGGCGCGATCGACCATTAAGGTAATCGGAAATTATTATATTTATAGGTGGTAAAAGTATAGTTTTGGAGGTTGCGATCGCAATGTCAAATAAACGTTCAGGATTATTTATTGGTGGCTTGCTGGTGGGTTCAGCCATCGGGGCTCTGACGGGCTTGCTGATGGCACCGAGAACGGGCAAGCAGACGCGGCAGATTTTGAAAAAATCGGCCGAGGCTGTGCCTGCGTTAGCCGAAGATTTATCAACTAGCGTACAATTGCAAGCCGATCGACTTTCGGAATCGGCACTGGTCCATTGGGACGAAACTTTGATTAGACTTAAAGAGGCGATCGCCGCCGGTTTGGAGGCTACTCAGCGGGAACGCCAAACACTCTCGGAAACTGAAGCCACAGAGACTTCCCCGTCGCCGGAGCGACGCTAATTCCACAACTGTTCGGGACTACATTTGGGACCGATCCACACAATCAAGTAAAATTAGACCCACATATAAATTCCCAAACCCCCAATCCGAGATTCCAGTGCGCGAACCCATCTTTTGGTTAGGACTTTCGATTTTGCTAGTGGCAGTCAGTTTAACGGCTGTGTTAGTGACTCTCATACCTGCGGTGCAAGCCTTGACGCGGGCAGCGCACAGCGTGGAAAAGCTCGCTGATACCCTTTGTCGTGAATTTCCGCCGACTTTGGATGCCATTAGGTTAACGGGGCTGGAAATTAGCGAATTGACGGATGATGTCAGTGAAGGGGTGCAAAGTGCGGGGGAAGTTGTCAAGCAAGTCGATCGCAGTCTTGGTACTGCCAAAAAGCAAGCGTACAATGTCCAAGTTACAACTCGTAGCCTGGTGACTGGGGTTAAGGCTGCTTGGAAAACTTTAACTCGAAAATCGCCACTGTCTGGGGGTAGGAGTCGAGGGGGCGATCGATTGTCACCCAGTCAAAGAAGTGTAATTTCGCTGAGGGATTCGGGTTTAGATGAGCGAAAACAGCCGGGATACAAGCCTAACGATTCATCGGTGGATCAATAGACATCTCCCATAATTGTTGTGGAACAGGCATGATACCTGTTCTTGAATATCTTTTTGGGAGATGTCTACTAAACTTCTACTCTGCGTTAGTCAAGGCTGAATCTGGCTGCGGGGAATTTCTGTAAAAACTGGCAATAATCGCTACCATCAACCACCACAGCATATTGACTTCTGGTCGATACCAAACTGTATCGAAAAAACCGTGGGCCATCATGCCGACTAAAGTGGCGATCGCCGCTATCAACCAAAACCCCTGATTGGATTTGGGACTTGGGGATTCTTCCTGGGAGTTAAGCTGCTGAAATTGCGCATCTCGCAGATTTTTGATCTGCAACAAACCTTGATTGATGGTGACACTCAGCAGCCACAGAAAACAAGTCAAACCGATAAAACCAGTTTCTACCGCTATTTCTAGAAGCACCGAATAAGCACTCAAAGCCGTGTATTTCGGCTTCATATACAGTGGATAAACTTTATTAAAAGCAGTGTTGCCCGGACCAATGCCGAGAATTGGTCGATCGCGAATCATGTCAATCACCGCAGTCCAAACATTAATCCGAAAATTGTTGCTGCTGTCACCGCGGCCGATAAACATACTCGTCACTCTTTCCCGCAGGGGTGCTACTAAAACTACTCCCAAAATTAACGCCATAGCTAAACCTCCTAACCCCAACGGCAGGGCTAAAGTGCGCCATAACCGAGGCATTAAAGGACTATACCAATACCACAGCAGGATTAAAAACACTACCAGTAAAGCTACAAAACCGATCCAAGCCCCACGGCTGTCGGTGTAGCGCAAACAGGCGCAATTGACGACTAACATCGTTAGTGCCAAGGCTTTAGTTCCCCATCCTTTCCACACAAAAAGTGCTGCTGCACTCAATGCAATTGCCGGTAGCAGATAGGAACCAAGCAAGTTGGGATTTCCTAAAAAACTGTAAACTCGCGTGACATTTGCTTGACTAGAAGTGGGATCGTTCCAAGTAGCTAGGGGTGGCACTTTATCAATCCACTGTCGCACGCCGTAGAAACTGACGATGAGAGAGACGTTCAAAAACACGGCGATTAACCACGATCGCCAACGGGGCGATCGCAATATCCTAGCCATCAATGCAAAAAACAGCAAATACAGCGTTAGTTTCGTCCAGCCTGTAAAAGCTGCTGCTTTCACTGGGGACATGGCGGTGGCGACGGTAGCAATGCCCCAGTACAGGAATACTAGCAGGTGAATCGGTGTCAGGGCGATCGCGCGATCGTCGGAAACCGTCAGCAGCACCCAAAAGGCAGCGCCAGCAGCCATCAACACACCCACCAGGGCATTGTTGACAAAGGGGCCCAAACCAAACGTCAAAGCCAGCAATACAAAACCCAGTGGTTCTGCCCATTGCATCAGCCAGCTACTTTGCCGCCAACTTCGCGCATTGCCAATGGCGACATTCAATAAATAACTTCCATTTTGCCATTGTAAAAGTGGGAAGTTTGCTAGAGTTAATTTTTGCCAAACTGAATTCATTTCAATTTAAAATTAGGAAGTGGTTATTGGTGATTGGAGATGCCTGGTTATTGGTGATTAGTTATTAATTATTAGTTATTCGTTAGGAAACTAACAAATAATTAATAATTAATCACAACTAACTTTACCTTTCCAACAAATCAGTAGCATTGACGCAAGGAAGCGAAAGCACATAGCGATACCCAGATTCCGGCGTTCCTTGAATTGAGAGTTGACCGCCTTGAATTTCCACCAACTGACAGCACAGCAGCAATCCCAAACGCTCCCTATCCCCGTAGCCAGCTAATACTGGTGTGGTATCCGCGGCATTTTCCGCTACCAAAGTTGCCAACTCAGAGAAAGAAAGCTTTAATGGCTGGGAAGCTTGTACTGCTGGCGAATATTGAGATTCGATTCCCAATTCTTTGCTGTGGGAGTTCCCTGGGGAACTGTGACTCGATTCAAGTTTTAACAAGTGGTCGGAGTAGAGTTTAGCATGGGGCAAACTTTCTCCCAACCAAGGGTGAAACACCCAAACTCCCATATTGATGCCATCATCTTTGCGAACAACGTGTACTCGAATCACGCTACCTGCGCCAGCAGATTGAATTACGCTAAAAATTAAGTGGTGGAGCATTTGCTGAACTTTTTCTTTGTCTGCCAGCCAAATACGGGGCCCTGGACTGATAGACAGGTTAATTTCTTGCTCTCTTTTATGTGCGGGCTGCGATAGGTTAGTCACAACCTGCTGGCACAAAGTTTCTATATCTACTGCGGTTCGCTTGACGGTGAAACTGGATTCATCCAATTCTGCGAGTCCTAAAATTTCTTCAACTAGCGATCGCAAAGACCGACTACTATCTTGGATTACATCGATATATTCTTTTTGCTTACTTGTTAGGGGGCCATAAATTTCTTGATTCAACACACTGGCCATCCCAATAACTGAAGTGAGGGGAGTCAGCAATTCTTGGGCTAAATAATTCAGCAGTTTTATTTTTATTGAGTTACTAGACAAATTGATAGGTTTGTTACTCATTGCTTATTTTTCTTGGTTATTATCAAGGGTTAATTTTTTAGGGGTGGCTCAGACCTCTTTCCAAAGTTTATCAGGAAATTGGGTTGCGAACCCCGTCCTTATAGCATCGCTTAATGACTAATGACTACTGACTACTGACGCTTCAACGAAGCTGAGCCGCACCGCTACAGACTACTGACTAATGACTAATTAATTAGTCCTTCTAAAGCGGATTGTAAGTCTTGAGTGAGCTCGGCAACTGCTATTCTGCGACTGGTTTGATATCCCTCGGAGCGATCGTCCACAGATATCGGTTCGCCCACGGTCATTGTTACTTGCTGTTTCCCCAAATGCGGTCGCCCGAAAGGATTTCCCCCTTTGATGCGAGCCAGTACGTCGGACAGTAGTAAAGTTGTTTCGGCGAGGCGTTCTGCCGTCAGTTGTTCTTGTACATATTTGCCCGTAACGGATACGAAGCTTTCTACGAGTCTCATGTGCCACATTCGGAGACTGGCTTCTTCGGCTAGGCGATCGGCTAATCCTCTTTCTAAGGGACAAAGTGCTGCAATATCTTTGATATCTTCTCGATAGATATAGTCCCATCCTGCTTGTTCCAATCGGCGGCATCTGTCGATTAAACTGCCTTTTGGCTTCAAGTTAAAATACTGTTCAGCCACTTGTAAAGCCACATCTAAAAGTGCTTTTAATCGAGAAATTATCACTTCATTATCCAAATTATCACTGGTAATATTCTGCATCAATTCTGATGCTAATTGGTCTGGATGTGGGGGTAAATCTTGATGATAAAATCTCCGATAAAACTGTTCCATTACTGACAATAAATAACTCCCCAATCTAATGAGTCGTAAATATTGAAATTTGTGAGGGTGAATTTCGGAATTGGGATGATTCGTGTCTAAATTGGCAAAAGTGTTACTATCTAATGCTGTTAATCCGCAATCATTTTCTAATTGAGTTAAAAGTTTTTCTAGTTGTTCCCAAGGTGGCTGGACATAGCGGTATTGAATACCAAGTGGTACGATTACCACTTTTTCCGGGCGTCCGGCTTTTCGTAAATCTTCAACGCACCAGAATCCCATTTGAGCAATACCTGGTTCGAGGGGGCTAACTATTTCATTGTGACCGTTGGTGGCTCCTTCAGGAGCCGCGGCGATGGGAAATTGGCTGTTAGCAAATAAATCGCGGGCCGATCGCAATCCAGCTCGATCTATCTTACCGCGAACGATGGGAGTTCCACCGAGTCGAGAGTATAGCCAACCTACACCCGCACCAGCCCAGAGAGGAATTCCGCGATCGTAGATAAAGTGGGAATGTACGGGAAATTTCAGGGGAATCCCTTGTTGGCGCGCCACTTGGGGTACGAGTTTCCACACCAGTTGTCCCAAACAGTAGGGATCGTCTGAGTTGGGGTGGCGGAAGGCTAGTAAGAAGCGAACTTTCTGATTTTGAAATTGGTGAAATAGTTCCGCTAGGGTTTCGACATTTTCCGCTTTAATGTCGCTAATATTTGTCCGAAATCGCAGCCACCAGGGGAGTATTTGTTGGCAGCCTTGGACGATTAGGGGGTTGTACGCTGGGGGGATGAATTCCAGGGGTGGCTGAACTTGGCTAATTGAATTAGGCATTTGGGGATTGGAGATGGGAGATTTCTCGGCTGCTGTCAGCAGTAGCAATTTTGACTAACTTCCTACTCTATCAGGACTTACGCAGAAGAACTAAAGAAAACAGGTTTTTTACGCTATAGTCGTCCCTTCATCCGATGGAAATTTTTACTGTTTTACGCCACCCAAATCCCAAACTCCAAATCCTAGGGTGCTGCTTGCAGAATTACTTCTTGGAATTGAATTACATCCGATCGCGGATCGCAATGAGTGACTTTAACTTCAAATCGATCGCCTATTTCGACCGATCGACCAAAGCGCATAGCTAATTCTAAACCCAACTCTTCCAACAAAATCAATCCGAGATTGCTATCTTCCCTCAGCCAGCGCAACATTAAAGCTTCCCAGACTTGATCTGGGTTGCGCCGCAAATATTCCAATCCCCAATAGCGGTTGGTTTGGCGTTCAACACTAGAAGCTTCTCTGACTGCTGTACCCAGACACATCACAATGTCCTGCATTTCTTCAGCAGAAAAAGGCTGGGGTTCGCCCCGCAGATGAGCTTTAATTTGGAAATGAGTCAGTAAATCGGTATAACGACGGATGGGAGAAGTAACTTGAGTGTATGCTTCCAAACCCAAACTAGAGTGTCTTCCAGGGGTGAGATTCATTTCGCTGCGGGGCATACAGCGGCGCACAGCACAAGCACGGGCGGGGCCTGCCGGCACAGCTAAAAGTTCTTCCTCTGGTGGGAGTTCTGGCTGGGGCTGATGGCGGTAGGGTATGGCTAGACCGTGAGTTTGACCGTAGCGGGCTGCCACTTCCCCCGCGAGGATCATCATTTCAGCTACTAGCAATCGGGCGGTGGAGTCATCGATCACATAAATGTTGATGTCATCGCCTTTGACTTTGATGACGGATTCGGGCATGAAAATGCTGATTGCGCCTTGGGTTTCCCGCCATTTTTGCCGCAGTTTGGCAGCGGATGCTAGTGCAGCTATTTCCGGTTCTCCTGGGATTCCCAACTCCAGCATCTCGTCTACCTCATCGTAGGTTAAGCGGTAGGTAGGTTTCACGGTGCTGATGTGAATGCTGTAATCTTGGACTGCACCAGTTTCATCTAAGGTGACGCTGAAGCTGAGAGCGCTGCACTCTTTACCTTGAATTAAGCTCATTGGCCCGGTTGCCAACTCTGGGGGAAACATGGGTATCATCCCCGTGGGCAGGTAAACTGTGGTGGTGCGCTTCCGGGCTTCGAGGTCGAGTTCGTCTCCGGGGGAGAGTAAGCGGGTGGGATCGGCGATGTGTATCCACAGGCGCTGCTGGCCGTTTTCCAGGAATTCTAAGCTGAGTCCGTCGTCTATTTCTGTAGTGCTTTCATCGTCGATGGTGTAAACCTTGAGGTGAGTTAAATCGAAACGACTGGTGTCGGCATCGCTTGGGAGATTTTCTAGGCAGCGTTGAGCTTCTTCTAACACCTTGGCAGGTAAGTGTAGGGGAATTTGGCTACGCCGCAAAAACAGGTTTTCGTGGTGACTCCACAGGCCGAGATCTACTAATAGTTGAAAGGCTGCTTCCGGTGTTTCGGGACGTTCTAGGCTGGCTAATGTTTCTAGGGCTGGGGTGCGGTGTGTTGCTTCTTCTCCCAGGGTGGCAAATCTTTCTAGGGCATCGAGGCGATGGCGATCGCTATTTGCCCAGTCTACATTTTCCCCGACCAGTCGCTGCTTGACTCGATCCCAAAATCCTTGGGCTTCTTGATGTCGTTGCTGTTCTACTTCTTGCTGGTGTTTGATTTCTGCTACTTGGGCTGGGGAACGCGGTTCGTAGCGATCGCCCTTTTGCTTGAAATACAATTTATCTGTGGACAACAAAGAGTAAGCTGCGTAACACTGAGCTGGGGTTTTTTCGGAAAATAGTAGCATGGCTAGGGATTCCGGGTCCGCGGCTTCTCCGTCCCCTACTAGCAATTCCCAAGCTACTTCGAGACTGGATGGATCTGAGTAAACTTCTACTTCTTGATGAAATTTTGGGATGTCCGAGGGTTTGTAGGTTTCTCCGGCAATTTCGTAGGTGATTTGTTTCGGCGGTATGCTGTGCGGTTGACCGTTTTCGTCTACCACCACCCAGTTTTTTTTGCCGTCGGGGCGATCGGCAACGGCTAGACGGCGGTCGCCGTGCAGTCTAAATTCTACTAAGGTTCCCTTCTCCACTTGCCAGTTATATAATTTATATTTTAGATTTTTACATTGGCTACTTGTCTGGTTTCGACTTGGGGATTTTAGATTTTGGAGAATTGTATTTTTTCTGGTTAAATCACGTAAAAACGTTACTTTTGCCTAGTTTTTATGACCGTCCAAAATCTAAAATCTTAAATCCAAAATGCGATTAACCTTCTTGGTTGACGAAGGGCATCAAAGCTACAATTCTGGCTCTTTTGATGCTTCTGGTCAGGTCTCGTTGTTGTTTGGCTGTCAAGCCTGTAATCCGCCGAGGCAGGATTTTACCGCGTTCGGTGACGTATTTTTTGAGTAAATCGACATCTTTATAGTCGATCGGATCTCCTGGTTTAATTGGCGATACACGCCGGCGAAAGTAAGTCATGGTTTTTGGGTAATTGGTTTTTGAGTAATTGGTAATCGGTAATCGGTAATCGGTAATCGGTAATTGGTTACTGGTAATTGGTTACTGGTAGACCCTCACAAATAACAAATAACAAATAACAAATGACTACTGACTACTGACTAATGACTAATGACTACTTGATCTCTTTGTGACCAGTGTGCTTGTTGCAATGGGGGCAGAACTTTTTGAGTTCTAGCCTCGCCGTCGTGTTCCGACGGTTTTTGGTCGTGGTGTACCGAGAAACGCCTTTTGAGCGTTTGCTCGCATTAGTTCGGCACTCAGTACACTCTAGAGTAATTATGATGCGGACGCCTTTAGCCATAATTCTAAATAAATTTCGACTAATTTAAACACAATTTATTATCTTCTCACATTGCTGTGCACTTGGTCAAGCAATCTTTTGACTTTGATGTCTAGGGAGTAGCCACGGCGGGTGCCGACGACGATCGTACCACCAAGGCGATCGTGAAATGCCTGGGGAAAGCGGGCGGTGTCGGTGAAAGCAACGCTACAGTCGATCGCCAGGGGTAATAGGAGTAACAAAACGGCGGCATTGGTGGAGGTGAGTCCCCATATACCTAGGAAGGCTAGGGCTGCACAGCCACCAAGGAAAGCTTCGCGTTTGCAAAGTTCTTGGAGGCCGGGAGTGCGATCGAGTCTGGGATCGACAATTTTCATGTCCAAAGCCCAGCGGCCGAGACTTTGGCCTTTATTTTTCCTGACGATGGCTACTCGCAAGATCAGCCAGAGTATAACAAAAAAAATGATTTGGACGATCGAATTTGTACCAAGAAGCAAACTGGGTAGCCCAACGGCGATCGTATCAATGCAGAAAGCAGCAGCGCGGCGGCCAATGGATACTTTGGGCAGGAGAGGAACTAGATCGGAACTCATGGGCAAAAAAGAATTACTTTAAAGTGCGTAAGTCCTGTTTATATCATAGCTGAAATCAATGAACTTGCAGCCCTAGGACCTAGGGTAAAGGCGTAGCATTAATAAACGTCATCATGGCTTCCAATATCAATCAATAAAATTACCATAATAACTGTTGTAGTTTCATCATACAATTTCCTCAAGCATGAATTTAATACAAACTGCGTAATGTCTCCAAAAGTGCGATCGCCACGTCCCAAATATCCATTAAAGCAAATAGTCATCAGATTTGCCACCGCAGTAATTGCTGCTTTGATTTTTATCAACATTCCTCACTCCTTAATTCCGATGTTTCAAGAATCCCCATCAATAGCTAGTCTACCGCCAGAAATCGAGAACATCCTCGCCGGCAAACGCAGAATTGTCACCATTGGCGACAGCATCACAGAAGCCGGCAAATACCCCGGAGGTTACGTTTGGCTACTGCAACGCTATCTAAACGGTCTGTATCCCGATCGCGCGATCGAAATCATCAACGTCGGCATCTCCGGGAACAAAGCCACAGATATGCAAGCACGTTTCCAGCAAGATGTCATTGACAAAAAACCAGATTTAGTCATGATTAACGTTGGAGTCAACGACGTTTGGCACGCATTCTTTGACTTCCAAAACCGTCAATTTCATCCCCAAGGAAACTTATCCACCGGAGTAGGATTAGCAGAATACAAACAGAAACTCACACAAATGGTGGAAGCAGCCAAAGCAGCAGGAATTCGAGTGGCGCTACTTTCTCCTACTCCCATCCGTGAAGTTCTCGATGGTCCCGAAAACCAGCGTTTACAAGAATATATTCTCGCCATGCGAGAAGTTGCTTTACAGAATCAATGCTTATTTATTGATTTAAATAAACCTTTTCGAGAAGTGATCGGCACTTTTCAAAGACACGCTGGCAAAACTCTAAATTTGTTAGCAGCAGACGGAGTACACCCAAATCCATCCGGGTATCGAATCATGGCTTTTAGTATTTTGCGAGGCTTGGGAATACCAACGAAAGATATTGAAAATTTGGAAATCAAGAATTGAATTGCCGAGAGTCGGCGCCTCAGTAAACATAAGTTTGGTAGGGGCGGGTTTTACCAAAAATAATTGCCTAAAACCCATAATCTCATAAACCCGCCCCACCCAACTTCTTCCTCCCTTGGGGGGGGTAGGGGGGGGTGACTTCTTCCTTCTTCCTAGATTATTCAATGGGTGGATGATACCGTTTCAACCAACAACTACCAATAATCACCAAAGCCACGACTACAATAATTTCCGTCCAAAAAAATGATAAGAAATCACTGGCAGTTCCCACGGGAGGCACTCCCGGCTGAGCGTTACGAATAGCTGGAAAAGCAAACAGCATCACAGCCGTCCAACTCAACATTCCAATTTCCGGTAACTTACCCGATTTCATCACTCTCAATGCTAGCAGCAGCGCCATCGTTGATAGCACCCACATAATCACGATAATGGTTAAAGCAAAAAATTTTACCGGGAGCGATCGAGTTATGCGGACATCGATATAAATAAAGATAGATGAATTTTCTTCCAGAGGCTTGTAAGTGATGTCAAAACCTGGAACATCGGCATTGAACTTAAATAGCAGCGGTACGGGGTTGAGTTCAAAAGGGGCAAATTTTTTCCGAATCGAAGGCAGCGGATCGATGGAAATAGCTACTCTAGCAATGTGCCTGTCAAAGGGATAATTGTTGATTTTACCCTTGACTAAATTGAACTTTAAAGCCGGAAAAATCATCGGCTTGCCAGCTTTAAAAGTAATTTCTGAATTTTCTATATTTGCACCGTTAACTGTCATTAACAAATCTTGAGCTGGGTAGGTAGGTCCTTTTTTGTAAATGCCTTTTAGTTCAAATTCTAAGCGTGTTTCTAATTCGTTTTTAATTGGATCGACTCCGATCGCAGTCATTGTGACTTCTACTAAGCCTTTGGGAGCCGCAGAGCTTTCTGGATTGGGGGTGTAAGGTTCTTGAGCATGAGCTACGGGAGAGTAAATCGATAAAGTAATTGCAAAAATTAGGATGAGATTGCAAATTAAAATAAGTGTTTTTTTGAGGTTATTGTGGTTGACAATTTGCATGAATTAGATAATAATTCGGAATGATTTAACCGCGAAGGCGCTAAGGACGCGAAGGAAGAGAAGAGTGAGTATTTTATATCATAAACCGGATTTTTTACCTGGTTGGATCGTAATAATATTAGCGATGTCTTGTTCAGACATCGCACTTTTCCTTGAGATTCCAGCGGACTGCTAACCTATGGTTTAAGGAAGAAATACATTTGATGTGAAACTTCCATGCAGACCGTAGGGAATATGATATTTTAAATGCAACCGCGCCACAGGCCCTTTCGCGATATCCCTAGCATCTAAAATTACTAAGGTCGATCGATGATTAGCAGCATCGTACATCAAAACCAGCAGCCAGCCATCATCCTCAGCCACAGCATCGGGACGCGCCACAAACACTGGTTCCCCAGCAAAACCGCGCGGTGCCGCACTCCAAAGTTGCCTTTCGCCAGTTAGGAAATCAAATTTGAGAATGGCTTGCAGAGGAGCATTGCCGGTGGGAGCATCGGCGGCACCAATGTAAAGATATCGGTAAGGCTGTCCGACATTATTTGGATGCAAGGTTGGAAATTCGCAGCACCGAGTTTCAACTACTTGATGCTCCACTGTTTCGGCTTGTAAATTCAGCTT
>Ga0209812_10002139_pt1 | contig 12258 bp, 11 predicted proteins | sample JI71714BDNA_FD_187502 | JGI IMG/M metagenome (GOLD analysis project Ga0209812, IMG submission 187502) | Wastewater effluent complex algal communities from Wisconsin, to seasonally profile nutrient transformation and Carbon sequestration -... | ecosystem: Engineered > WWTP > Effluent > Algae...
GGCTTACCCAAACACACAGCACATTTGCCACAGTTAGTTGGATTTTGGTCATCTAATTCTGTTGCGAGAAAAGCCATGAGGCATTGTTGGTTTTCGCCCATGTATTCTCGCATTCTGTCTTGTTCTTGGCGGCGGATTTGCGTCAAAGTTTCGATTTTATCGGTGTCTTGCTGATAATCAACAGGAGTAGCATACCACTTAGAATTTTGCTTGCTGACTGGAGATGGTGATTCGATGGAAAGCAGTTTTAAAACCTTCTCAATTTGCCCTTTAGAAAAATTAAGTTCTTGCTCTAATTGGGAAACAGATAAGCCATCGGCGAGGTATAGCGCGCTTAAAATTTCTTGCGTATGGGCTTGTGCAGGAAAAGCTGTTCTGATAAAATAGTTGGTAATGTCGTCATCTTCATCGCCGCTTAAAAGGATACCATAGGCTTGTTCTACGGCTCTACCCGCTCGCCCTACTTGTTGATAATAATGAACAACGGAACCAGGACGTTGGTAATGAATGACAAATCCTAAATCTGGCTTGTCAAAACCCATTCCTAAAGCTACAGTTGCAACTAATGCTTTAATTTTGTTATTTATAAGTTGGTCTTCTAAGGCTTCTTTATCTGAATTTTTTAGATTGCTATGGTAGGTTTTACAATCAATTCCTTGAGTTGTTAACCAGTCGGCAATCCGTTCGGCATCTCTGACAGTTAGGGTGTAAATAATTCCGCTTCCCGGTAAGTTGGGCAACTGTTCTGCTAACCATGCCATTCTTGCTGCTGAACTTCCCAGAGCGATATTTTGGAGTTGCAAGCTTTCTCTGATTAAGTTTCCTCTGATGACGCGGAGATTTGCACTTAATTGCTCGACAATATCGTTGACAACTCGGTTGTTAGCTGTAGCAGTTGTGGCTAAAACTGGTATGTTTTGAGGAAGGGCTTGCAAAATTCGGACAATCCGCCGATAATCTGGTCGAAAGTCATGTCCCCAGTCGGAAATGCAGTGGGCTTCATCGACGACAAATAGCCCAATTTTCTGAGAAATTGGTAACAGAATATTGTTGGTAAAGTCTTCATTGGCGAGTCTTTCGGGAGAAATTAGCAAAACATCTATTTTTCCCGCTAGCAACTGAGCTTTTATGGGTTGCCAATCGTCCTCATTTGTGGAGTTTATTGTTGCTGCTTTAATGCCAATTCGTTCGGCAGCGACAATTTGGTTTCGCATCAGAGCTAGCAGGGGTGAAATCAAGATCGTGGGGCCCGCTCCTCTATCTCGTAGCAGCCGAGTTGCGAGAAAATAGACTAAGCTTTTGCCCCAACCTGTACGCTGTACTACCAGGAGTTTCGATCGCTCTTCAATTAAAGAGGCGATCGCTTCCCACTGTCCCTCACGAAAGTCAGCTTGTGTATTATTCAATGCCCTCTGGAGAAGCGATCGCGCCCTATCTTTCAATTCCAATATCATATCAGTAACCTTTTAGTCAAAGGTGCTTAATTTTTAATCATTAAAAAATCAAGCACTAACTACTCACATAATATCATCAATCACCCAAGTCTTAATTCGTATTATCTGGTGCTCCCGGAGAAGGCATAGATTGAATAGGAGCCAAAGGCACATTAGAGCGACTTCTGATTAGCGTCGTAGACACCAAAGCATAGCCCAAAATAGCAGGAAGTACCATGGCGCTCAGAAACACGATCGCCCCTGCCAAAGTAGTTCCATTCAACATGGGGCCGTAATGAGTGCGGTAAGGGTCAAAGGCTGGCAAATCTGACCTCTGGCTATCCCGAAGCGCGATCGCACGTTTGAACCTCACCCGCCTGTCGTCCAGCTTTTCTAGCAGCATCCAGCCAACTTCCGCCTCTTCTCGACACAGCTTTTGAAAAATAGCAGGATTCCGAAATAAATCGCTGTTAGCCCGCACAATTTTATACTCCACAACCGTAGTATCAGGTCTAGGATTGCCGTTAGATTGCGAATTATCTCGGCCAGCTAAATGTTCCTCTTGAGATTCGTAGCGAGTCAAAACTTCCTCCTCCTCATCGCATTGTTGCCCCATAGCGAATTGCTGGCGGTTGATGAACACCCCCGCCAGCGCAGACTCTAAACCGAGACTCCCAACCATCAAACTCCAAATCAAAATTTCCAGCATAGAAATACTTAAAAGTTAAAAATTCTCAACTTAAAAGAGAGATTACCTTTGATTTTTCAGCTTTCAATCTTGACTTTTCAAATAGCCTTCTATCAAACAATCTGTACCCACGGTGCGCCAAGAAACTCGCTCTAAAGTTAAAGCATCAGTCATTTTGGCAAACCCCAAATCTCCCACAGGAGTTGGAGCCTGGGAGCCTCCTACAATTTTAGGAGCAATAAAAGCCATAATTTTTTGCACCGCACCGTCAGCAATTGCTTTTGCCGCCAGAGTGCCGCCACATTCCCACAGTACAGACAGAAAAGAGCGATCGTACAAATAACCCATAACATTAGTCGGTGTCAGTGGCGACAATTCCACAACTTCCACCCCTTTTGCCATCAAAAATGCTTGAAACTCCAGATTAACCCCAGGCTCTGTGAACACCAAAGTAGGTGCACCAGAGGTTTCCCACAAACGAGCCGACTTGGGCAAATCGAGCGATCGACTCATCACCACCCGTAGGGGATTATGGCGATCGGGTTGATGGCTAGTCAATTGAGGATTATCCAAACGCACCGTATTTCCTCCCACAATCACAGCATCGCAGCCGACACGCACCCCATGTACTTCGCTCCGAGCCGCCTCGCCTGTTACCCAAGCGCTGTGACCGGTAGTGCTAGCAATTTTACCGTCTAAAGTCATAGCATATTTCAAAATTCCGAAAGGACGGCGGTGCAAAATCCGGTGTACAAAAGCCTCATTCAGTTTCTGACAAGCTTCCTCTTCTACCCCAGCCACAACTTCAATGCCAGTGGAATGCAACCGAGCAAGTCCTGTACCCGCCACCAAAGGATTCGGATCGACCATCCCAGCCACTACTTTTGCCACCTTAGCCTGAATTAAAGCTTCGGAACAGGGAGGAGTCCGTCCATAGTGGTTACAAGGCTCTAGGTTCACATAAACCGTGGCTCCGGCCGCGAGTTCCCCAGCTTCCCGCAGTGCAAAAACTTCGGCGTGGGGTTGGCCCGCACCTGGGTGAAATCCTTCGCCGACAATTTTGCCGTCGCGGACAATTACAGCACCCACGAGGGGATTGGGAGCGGTTTTGCCGAGAGCGCGACGGGCTAATTCTATGCAGCGACGCATCATGGCTCGATCGAACTCTTGAATTTCGCTATTTTTCATTTGTGTACTTGAGCTGACGATCGCACTGGCGTCCGTCGGAAAAGTTGCCATAAGATTTTGCTATGATATTTAACCTTGAGTGTATAGCTTTAACATTCAGGAACAATAACAGGGGATTAAGAAAAATGACTCAGGACATGAAGCGGGAATTTGCCAGCCGCGAAGAATTAATTACCTACCTGCGCCAACAGTTCCCCGAAGCCGCCACCAGAGACAGTCACGTATCCCCTACCCTAGGCGGGCGTAAAGCCGCCGAAACAGCACTACAAAAAGTCGATCCCAGCAAGTACAGCTCAACCCGCAACTTTCTCAACGGCGCGGTAACTCGCTTGTCGCCCTATTTACGTTACGGCGTTTTGAGCCTAGCAGAAGTCCGGGATCTGGTGCTAGCAAAGGTGCGACATCAAGAAGATGCAGTGAAACTTGTTAACGAGTTGGGTTGGCGAGATTATTGGCAGCGACTTTATGCAGAATTGGGAGAGGGGATTTGGCAAGACCGAGAACCCTATAAAACTGGCTATACCGCTTCATCTTACAGCGAAACCATGCCCGAAGATATCGTTGAGGGAACAACAGGTTTGGTTTGTATCGATAGTTTCAGCCACCAGTTGCAAGAAACTGGTTATTTACACAATCACCAGCGGATGTGGATGGCCGCTTATCTCGTACACTGGCGCAAAGTGGGCTGGCAAGCTGGAGCTCGCTGGTTTTTGGCACATTTGCTAGATGGAGATCCTGCGAGTAATAATCTTTCTTGGCAGTGGGTAGCCAGCACTTTTAGTCACAAGGCTTATTTTTTTAATCGGGAGAATTTGGAACGTTACACTAAGGGGGTATATTGTGGTGATTGTCCTCTGTACGGACAATGTGATTTTGAGGGGAGTTACGAATATTTGGAAGGGAAGTTGTTTCCTGGGGCAGAAAAGGTCGATCGCAGTGGCGGTTCTAAAAGTTGGAATCGTCCTAAAAAACCTCGCTAATTTGTTATTGGTTGGTGGTCATCACCAATTCCCGATTCCCGATTCCCGATTACACATTTATGAACAATCCGATTATTTGGCTACATGGAGACTGTCTAAACCCCGAAAGTCCGGTTTTTAAAGCCTACCCAAATGCGCCGGCGATTTGGGTTTGGGATGATGCGCTAATCGATGAATGGCAGTTAAGTCTCAAGCGCATCTTGTTTATTTACGAATGTTTGCTGGAATTGCCAGTAATTATTCGTCGTGGCGATGTGGCGACAGAAGTTATGGCTTTTGCTCAAGAATTCAGTGCCAATCAAATAGTGACTATGGAAAGTCCCAGTCCTCGGTTTCAGGATATTTGTATCACAATTGGGCGATCGCTCCCTGTGGAAATTTTATCCCCAGAACCCTTTGTGCGCTACGATGGCTACATTGATTTGAAGCGTTTTTCCCGGTACTGGCGCGTAGCGGAAAAATATGTTTTTTAATTAATTCAGGACTTATCCACTACCTCTGCATATCCCCTTGTGTAGGGGAAAAGCACATCCTCAGTTTTTAAATCTGGTTTCTAGAGCTTAAGCATATTACATACTAAACGGAGAGGGAGGGATTTGAACCCTCGAAGGATGTTAACACCCTTAACAGATTAGCAATCTGCCGCTTTCGACCACTCAGCCACCTCTCCAAGATGACAGTAACTAATAATAGCACACAGATTCTGGTTGTGGCAACCCCTAATTCAAAAATTCCTATACCGCTTACCCTGTCTAGATTTCAGCATTTATTACTCTCCCGTAATTCCTGTAGCACAGGCAGGATGCGTGTTTTTGAGTATTTGGGACAAGTCGGGAAGAATGCTCAACGCAATTCTGGATGCAGTTGTATTAGACATCTCCTAAAATGATGGTGGGTAGGAATCTTCCCTCCCCTTGACAGGCTTTTTGGCAGATGTATAGAAAATGTAAAATTCTTTTAATTAGGGGGATAAATATTAAAATAGCTCATCTAAAAACAAGAGAATAAATTGGCAATTTGGGCTGATAATTAAGATAGCGAAATGAATAAGGTATTAGAGTATAATATAAATTTGAGTGGACAGGGTATGGAACTAGATTTACAGAGATTTTATAAGGTTTGCAATCCCAGCTACACCCTCGCAGTAGGAAATTCAGAAGACAAAAAATATTACATCGAATTCTCTTCGGTTAGGGGTGGCACTATCGTAGAACAATTGGAGCGGACTATCAGCCGTCTCTCCCCTGACGAACCGACTTGCCAACTATTCACTGGACACATTGGCTGTGGTAAATCTACAGAATTGTTACGGCTGCAATCGGAATTGGAACATCAGGGATTTCACGTAGTCTACTTTGAGTCTAGCAAGGACTTGGATATGGCAGATGTGGATATAACTGACATTTTATTGAGCGTGGCTCGTCAGGTGAGCGAAAGTATTGAGAAACTAAAAATTAAGCTGCAACCGACAGGTTTTAAGGCTTTGCTGAAGGGGGTGGCAGATGTTTTTCAAACTCAAATCGATCTGAAAGCTGACGCAAATTTTCCGGGTGTGGGGGAAATAAGTGCCAGCACGGAGGGAGAATTTTCTTTGGCTTTTGGTATTGGAAAAATTACCGCAAAAGCTAAGGATTCTCCGAATTTGCGATCGGAGTTGAGGCAATATTTGGAACCTCGAACTAATGTGATTTTGGAGGCTCTGAATAAGGAGTTGCTAGAACCAGCTATTCAAGCACTCAAAAGTCGGGGAAAACGAGGTCTGGTGGTGATTATTGATAATCTCGATCGCATACATTTGTGCGCTAAGCCCACAGGACGACTTCAGCCGGAATATCTGTTTGTCGATCGCGGCGAACAGTTGGCCAGACTCAATTGTCACGTAGTTTATACCATTCCTTTGGTGTTGATATTTTCTAACGATTTGGGTCAGTTGACCAATCGATTTGGGGTCGATCCCAAGGTGTTACCAATGGTCCCGGTACATAGTCGCGATGGTTCTGAGTGCACAGAGGGTGTAGAGTTGTTGCGCCAGATGGTGTTGGCTCGCGCTTTCCCAATGGTGCAGGAAAACGAACGCTATGCTTTGATTGGCAAGATTTTTGATTCTCCCGAAACCCTCGATCGCCTCTGTCGAGTTAGTGGCGGACACGTCCGTAATTTGCTGCAACTACTTTATGGTTGTCTCCAGAGAGAAGATCCACCGCTGTCTAGGGAAACCTTGGAAAAGGTAATCGTTCAGCGGCGTCATCAACTCACTTTGGCGATCGAGCCTGATGAGTGGGAACTGTTGAAGCAAGTATCCTCAGCCAAAACAGTCAGCGGAGAAACAAAATATCAAATTTTGTTGCGCAGCCTGTGGGTATTTGAGTACCGTTATGGTGAGGATTATTGGTTTGATGTCAACCCAATTTTGGCTGACGCCAAAGAGTTGACAGTTGACGGTTGATGCTTGAGAGTTGATGGTTGACAGCTAATAGCTCACAGTCAACCGTCAACTCAAAAAATGATTAAAGGTACTACTAAATTGTTGGGAGTGATTGGCGATCCGATCGCCCATTCTCTGTCACCGGTGATGCACAATGCTGCGATTTCCCATCTGGGAGTCGATTTTGTGTACCTCGCATTTCCGGTAAAACCAGAGGATCTAAAAGCTGCTCTTTTAGGCTTTGAGGCGATCGGGTTGCGGGGATTTAGCATCACCATTCCCCACAAACAAGCAATCTTACCCCTATTGTCCGAGGTTTCTCCCATTGCTCGTGCGATCGGTGCTGTCAATACCGTATACCGAACTGACAAAGGTTGGTGCGGTACAAATACTGATGTGGAAGGCTTTCTCGCCCCGTTGCAACCCCCCCCAACCCCCCCTTACCAAGGGGGGGCGGTTTCATTCTCAGACAAATCATGGTTTTCTAGGGGTAGTGCCCCCGCGCCTACCCTCTTCCTCCACGATTTTGTATGTGTTTCAGAGATTGGGGCGGGCACGGGGGCACCGCCCCTACAAGAGAATGAAATAGCCCTGCCTTACCCAGGGGGGGCTACAGAGGTGAAATCTGCCTTAGAAAGTGGCAATAGGACTGCCGAATCCTCTGACTCCCCTTACCCAGGAGCGGCTAGGGGGGAGTCCGATTGGAGTCAGAAAGTAGCCGTAATTTTGGGAAATGGGGGCGCGGCGAGAGCGGTGGTGGCCGGCTGTGCTCAATTGGGCTGTGCCCAGATTCATGTTGTGGGCCGCGATCGGCAAAATTTGTCGGAATTTCAGCAGAGTTGGGTTGATTCTCCCATACCTGTCAAATCTTTGCAAGTGCATACTTGGGATAATTTGTCAAGGTTAATTTCTCAGGCCGATTTGCTAGTCAACACGACTCCGGTGGGGATGTATCCCCACGGAGAAAAGTCGCCGGTGCCGTTAGCTGCGATCGACCAAATTTCCCCAGGTGCGATCGCCTATGATTTAATTTACAACCCCAGCCCTACTCAATTTCTCAAAGATGCCCAACTTCGCGGAGCCCAAGTCATTGACGGGCTACCCATGTTAGTTCAACAAGGAGCCGCCGCCTTAAAAATTTGGCTGGAGACAGAATCAGTCCCCGTAGAAGTCATGCGCCTAGCCTTGCGAAAGCATTTGGGCTTAGATTGACTAGCAATTTGCTACGGAATTCGCGCTAAGCTGAGATTTAAAATATTCTGGCGCTGCCACCTATGAAATTTAGAGCTATCAGCCTGTTTTTCGCTACTTGCCTGATCGGAATTTTTAGTTTAGCATTCACTCCACCAGCTTGGGCGCTGACACAAATTAAACTATCGGATCTTTCCTATCGCGAATGTCCGGCAGAAATGGCAGAAGGAACCGTCACCAGCGGCAGTTCCATGGAAGCTAACTGTTTTTTAATTACTGGTAAAGCTGAAAATACCAGCGGTAAACCTGTTGTTAATGCTGATATTTTCGGCCGGATTTATGATGCCGATGACAACCCGGTGATGCAGAATCGCACTCGTTTGGGGTCCATCGAAGAAGTTCCTCCCGGAGTTAGCGATTTTCAGCTTAGAATCTCCGTGGCGGCAAATCAACCAACTCCTTTGAAGCTCAAGCAGTTTAAAGCTACTGGTTTTACTGGTGTTGTGCGTCGCTAAAAACTCTAAACCCGACTTCTGAAAAAAGTCGGGTTTATAATTATTCTGTGATTTTTGATAGGGACTTAATTAGCTAAAGTGCTGTTTGCAAGTTGCTTAAAAGACCGATCAAGAATTCCGAGCCGAACTGAAGGACAAAAAAGGCAATCAGGGGAGAAAAGTCAATACCTCCTAGGGGAGGGATAATTGAGCGAAATAAATTAAGGTAAGGGTCTGTTAACTGACTCAAAATCGAAAAAGGAGGGTCATACCAATTGATGTTGGGAAACCAGCTTAACAGCACCCGAATAATCATGAGAACGAAATAGATTTGCAGAAATGATGACAGGGTGGTTGCCAAAAGCCCTATTGAATAACTCATAAATTTTGCTTGATGTTGAGTAAAGTTTAGAAAAGCTTTGAGTTTTAGTTTAGCATAATTGCCACAGTGATACCAAATCCGTTAGCATCGGAATTATTAAACTCTCTCTTCTCTTCCTTCGCGTCCTTCGCGCCTTCGTGGTTAAATCATTCCGATACAACCGGAATGGATATGAAGCGATTTTCGCTGTTGGATTCTAGATTGAGGATTGCAGAATTGACCCCACGGATCGATCCGGGGGCTGATAAGCAATTGCTTTGGGTTAGGCTAAGCAACCTGAAATTGATTCAGGAATCTTCAGCTAAAGAACTTTGGCTGGTGTGCTGTGCGTTGCCATTCACATCACGGATTTCGAGTCGCACATCATCGATTGCTTGATTGAGTTGGGAAATTTTATCTTCTAAACTCAGCCTTGCTACTTCCATGCGTTGGGCTTCCATTTGGCTGCTTTTGCCCTTGCTTCCCTTGATGGACTTTGACTCCGAGGAGTCTGCCAGGAATGCCTCAGCAGCGCGTCTCGATAGCACCGCCCCCAAAACAGCACCCACCAAGCCACCAACTGCGGCACCTGCAATAAATCCGCCTGTAAAACCGTCTCGATTGCTCATTTTTCAACTCAACTAGGCGATATTTCCTTGATTTTTTTATTGTAACCAGACGAGGGGGCAGCTATCCATTGAATGCTTTTGGTTACAGCTATAGCTGAAGGTGGCGAAATAGATGATTAATTGATGGGATTACACTATCAGTTTTGAGGATGGGCGATACTTCCGACTTGTTGCTGGAAGCGGATCATCTCTAAAGATCGATCGCCATAAAGGTCTTCAATATGCTCTAAGCAGCAGTCGATCGCAAAATCGTTCAACTCAGCAGGCTCAATACCGTACATATCCTCAAACACCTCTGAGTCTACACGACAAAAGCGCGGGCGATCGGCATAAATTCCGCACTCTCGCGTTTCTTTGTCAAAGTTGACACACCAACCGTCATCACCTACGAGGCTCAAGTATAGTCCTAATTCTTCCTCTGATAAATACTCGTCTAAGTCAGGGCGCTCTGTGGGGTCGAGGTAACAACAAGCACCGCACTGTTTTACGCAAAGCCAGGTAGCCATAGTTTTATTGGAGATTTTAGATAGAGTTTAGATTTTAGATTTTAGATTGGGATCGTAGCTTAGCATATCTATAGAAATGTGAGATTTTAGATTTTGGTCCATCGTAGTTTACCATGACTTAGACAGAGACGATATCTATAGATATGTAGGTGATAATTATGTCTTCTTCACAACCTCCATCAAGGGAAAAAAGACCTCTCGGATTGGATGAATTAATTGCGATCCTAGTCGCCTTCGGGACTATGGGTGGAATTTTATTTTGGGTAATAGGGAAAAAACCCAGTCAATTCGGTGTTACCAATTGGCAATTTCCAGCGGTATTCTCTCAACCTGCTGCTGTGTCCGATCGCCCCACAATCTTAACGCCCCCGCCGTCTAGTTCGGATCTGCCATCCCCCCCAGCCAGAGTAATTCCCTCCCCCTCTCCAGGAACTTCCCTCGCACCATTACCGCAAGTTGTGGTGCCAATTCCTGTGATTGTCCCTCCAGCTAGCGTTGTTCCCGAACAGCCAATTGTGCCCTCGACTCCGGCTCCGATAATTACCAAACCTAAACCTGCTCAAGGAAAAATTGCTCCGGTCAAATTATCCGATGTTCCAGATAAGCATTGGGCCCGTCCATTTATTTTAGCATTAGTCGATCGGCAAATTTTTTCAGATGTCACAGACAACAAATTTCGTCCCGACGAACCAATAACGCGAGCGGAACTAGCGCGATTAATTAAGCAAATGTCCGATCAAGAACCGCGTCGCAAAGCAGTTGATTTTAAAGATATCAAATCCGGCGATCCGGCCGCTCCTTTCATCGACTACAGCGTCAAAACAGGATACTTAAAAGGATACCCAAACCAGGAGTTTCGTCCTGACAAACCAGTTCCCCGTGTGGAAGTAATCGCATCTCTGGCTAGCGGCTTGAATCTGAAACCATCAAAGACAACGACCAAAACTTTACAGTTTTATACCGACAAACAAAAGATACCTAAATGGGCTGTTAACCAAGTAGCAGCCGCTACAGAAGCTGGCCTTATTGTCAACTATCCGAAGCGCCAACTTTTGAGACCAAATACAACAGCAACTCGCGCAGAAGTAGCGGTCATGCTTTACCAAGCTATGGCAAAAAAAGGGAAAGTACCAGCTAAATCTTCTTTGTATGTTGTGCGGCGTTCCAAGGTGTTGAACTAAATTTTAGGGTGGGGTAAGCTTCTAGCCTAGCCCACCCTAAAATTCATCGGTTTGTTTTTTATTACCTAGAATGAAGATAGGATTTGAGTTCAATCTTGAAAAACCATGATACTACCAGAATAACAAGCCACCCAAACCTGATTAGTTTGCGGATCGTAGGTAATGCCGATGGGACTTGAATTTACTTTCACTGTTTGCAAAACTTTCATATCTCCGGTGCTAATCTTGCTGACAGTATTAGAAGAATAGTTAACTACGTAAATCAGTTTGCCGTCATCAGAAATTGTCATGCTGCGAGGCTGACTACCACTCGAAACCTTGTCAACAACTTCACCAGAATTCAGGCTAATTTTTGCGACATTTCCTTCACCATTCAAGGTAGTATAAAGATACTTACCCTTGGGGTCTATTACCAAATGACGGGGTGAACTACCAACATTTCGTAACCAACTTACTGAAAAATCTCTGAGATTAACCTTGGCAATATCGGCGGAACCCATGACAGCAACATAGGCGGTTTTCGAGTCAGGAGTTACCACAATACCGCGAGGATAAGCACCCAATTTTACCCGCTCAATTTCGCGGTTTTGCTGAGTGTCAACTACGCTTAAATCCCAACTACACCAATTACTCGCTAGCACCAACCGATTATCTGGGGAAACAGCATTGAATTTCGGTACAGCACCTACAGAAATTACTTTTTCTATTTTGAGAGTTTGGGTATTGATGCGGTACATGAAACTTTGGTCATGTTTGGCGGCGGGAGAACATCTGTCACTACCGGGATTGTCAAAGCCAGCACCGTACATTTGATAGTTTGATATATAGGCATATTTGCCATCATTGGAAAAAGCAGCTTCCACAGGAGCGCCTTGATAATTACCCTTGAATTTGGAAAAACCGAACTTTGATAAATTTACGCGATCGGGAATGGTCTTGACTAATTTAAAGTTGCGATCGTACACTGTGATTGTGTGGCTGTACATCATGTTTTGAGCAAAAAACAGACCAGCACCTGAATAAACAATTGATTTCGGGGATATGCTACCGTAAATAGTTTTTTTCAAGGTCATTTTTCCCTGGCTTTTGGGACGGGGACGAATCAGCTTTTTGGGTGCTACTTGCGGTGGGGGAGTTTCCACCATAAATGGGGGTAAAAATGGATTAGAAAATGTCGGTCTT
>Ga0209812_10002140_pt1 | contig 12258 bp, 12 predicted proteins | sample JI71714BDNA_FD_187502 | JGI IMG/M metagenome (GOLD analysis project Ga0209812, IMG submission 187502) | Wastewater effluent complex algal communities from Wisconsin, to seasonally profile nutrient transformation and Carbon sequestration -... | ecosystem: Engineered > WWTP > Effluent > Algae...
ATCCCACACTCCTCATCGAATCATGTCTTTAAATTCTTTGCATATTGCCACTCTCCAGTTCTGCCTTTTTTCTGGATTTTGATGATACCATGCTTCTTGAAAGTTTCTGGGTTCGTCATTCTAACCCGTATTTATCACCCCTGACATTAATGCACAATCACGATAAAAATTGTTGAAATTTTCTTCTACTAATTGTATAGCATCCCTTGTCTGTTGTCGTGTACGACCAGGCATTAGTTCTTGTCCTATGTCTATTTCACGTATTTCACGTCTTAACTCCTTTCCTGATTCTATTGGTGGACCTATTGCTGTAGTTGTCGATGGCGTAATCATTTCTATTTATTCATCTGTGTCGGATTTATTTGTTTTAGTTTCTTCTTCCGAATCAGCTGTTGTTGTATCATCAACGTCTATTTCTTCATAACCCCTGATGTCTTGATAGACATTTGAAATGATGGATGGCTTAACATTTTTTTCATCACCATACTTTCTTTCCAACCATTTCACATCACGAGATAGTATTATTCTATTTGTATTTGGATTTATAAATCTGTATACATTTCCCCCGTGTTTGTCTGTGTAACCAACAAATATTGCCTTCATGCCTTTATCACTAAATGTGTTTGTCGGATCTAATACTTTCACAATAGCTAAATTTCCAGATACTTGTAGATGTTTTGTATAAGGTGCGTCACTACCATAGAATAAATAATGTGGTGTGTGCATCGTTCCTTTCCTAATCGTAATATTCTCCAAATGTGTTACTGTATTGGCGGCTTCTGTCCAGAATAAATATCGTTTTTTTCATCAAATCCTGCACCATTCATAATAGCCCTAGTTTTTCCCAACATTGTCGCAAATGCCCTTTCGACTTCTCCATTTTGTTGTGGCGTTCCTGGTGCTGTATATTCGAAAATAATTCCCAAGTCTTTTTCAATACATGCATCTTCAAGCGCACAATTTTCGCCTGCATTGTCATATCTAATATGTTCTACCTTCACACCATACGTTTGTTGAAGTTCTTTAAGAAATGGGACAAAACTTTCCTTCACTTCTGATTTCTGTTTTAAAAACATACTAAATTTCATGTGTGTAGCCACATCTACTGCTAGAAACCAATACTTTGATCCTCTGGTGCTAACATACTTTGATGACGTTAGGTCAATGTACATATGATATCCTGGTTTTGTCGATTTTTCCTTTGGTCCCTTTTCGATGTTTTTCTGTCTCATTTTCCCAATTGCGCAATTTTCACAATTTTCCATTTTTCCCTTGATTTTCAATTTCATGTAATTTCCAATCAATTTTGTAACTTCTTCTTCTGGCTGTCCCAATTTTTCATGTAATTTGTTGATGTCGATCTTTGCACCAATTTCTGTGCTAACGTTCCCTTTTTCTCTTTTTTCAATATTTTTATTTTTGTCGTTATTTTTATTATCTTTTTCTTTTTTCTTTTCATCGATTTTGTCAGGTACAATTTCCATTCCCATCAAATATCCTCCATTTGAATTTTGCGATACCTTTTTGTTGAATTTGTATTCCACGTCATTCTTCTTTATTTTCAATACTTTTGTGTTGTCTGTTGTTTCCGTCAGCAAGTCCCAGTCATTGCACATTACTGTAGATAGCGAAAATAGATTTTTAACCAGTCCTGGTACAACCTTTACATTCTTCATGATGATGACGTTTTCTGTCCCATCTGCACACTGTACTTTTCCTTTGTAGTTTCCAATGTGTGTGACCATTGATGTTGAACCATTTGCTGTGTCAATCTAAATACCTTTACATTTCTCCAGTCCATACATACCGTTTGTATTCGATTTCATGTGACACGTCGCTCCAGTATCTCATATCCATTCTTCGACGTTTGTTTTTTTGTAATGTGTGTTGTTACAAGTGCAAATTCTTCTTCTACGTTGTTTGCATTGTCCCGCTGTTTTGCCCTGCAATCAGCTTCTTTATGGCCCTTTTTGTCACAATAGTTGCAATTGCCATTGAACTTATAGTTTTTATTGCCATCATTTTTGTCATTGTATCCGGTAGGTCATTTTTCTTTGTTGCTATCCAATGTCCAACAATCTGTGCCTTTGTGACCAATTTTACCGCATATGCGACATTTTCCCTTAAACTGTTTCTTGAAGCCAGTTTTCAGTGCTCTTTCTTCCTTAACTAGTTTGTCATTTCTGTCGTCATTACTTTTCTCAATGTGTCCATAATCCACAAGTCTGTCATATTTACGTTGTAGACCCACTCTCAGGTTTTCTAGGTCGACGTCCTTTCCTTCATCAAGTTCCTTTAGGTACTGATCATTGATATTGTCGTACTCTGTAGGTAGATGGTATAGGATGTGCATGACCAATTTGTTGTCATCAATTGTTTTTCCACACTCTGCAATACATTGTCTCAGGCATTCCAAATTTGTAATCCATTCGTCAGGATCTTCCTTTTTCCCCATACATTACTCATTCAGTTGTTTAACTAACTTCATCTTTTCCGCATTGTTAGGTCCCGCAAATTTCTCAGATAGACATTTCCACGCAAGTGCTGAATTGCCATTGGATAACTCTTTGTCTTTTGATGTGTCGACAATACCAAAGGATACGATATCCTGAGTGCAACATTGTAGTAGGTCCGCGTAAGCCCTGATGTTCAGTTTGTAATTGTTGAATTTCTTTTTCTGAATTGATGTCATTTCCGTCAGTCCCGCGAGCGTTTTAGCTGCTTCATCGCTTGGTGCTGACTCTAGCCCTACTAGAATTCCGTGATAACTGCGCGTCATCGAACGAACCAGAAAAGTCTTGTGCCAGGTGTACCATTCCTCTTTCCTTCCCTTCCAGGGGATGTACTTCACATTTCTCTCCAATGCATCGTAGTCTGTATCCTTGTACATTTTTCTTGATTGTTTTTTTCTTGATACCAATAAAAACCTTGTCTTCCTTTTGTCGTAGGCCTGCTTACCTCTATGTTTGCAAACATTTTAGCGAGTCCGTTACCACACAAATATCCAATCTGCTTAATCTAGCATTAACTCTGGTTTTTATAAAGTTAAAATTAATCTCCCTCTGTCACATTGTCAAATGAGACTTTTTTGTCATTCTCCACCTCAGTGTTCTCCTTGCTTACATCATCAATTTTTGCTGTAGTATGTATGATCATACTACTCCATTTTTCTGCCTCACAATTCTCTGTGATTTCGCTCTTGTAGTATTTGCGCAATTAACTTTTGTACTAGAATTGTACGCAATACCTCTTAACACAAATTGTTGCAATTATCCTGCACAGAAGGATAGCCCGAGGCATGTAGAAGTTGCCTGGCTTCTTTTTCCTGCTTCAACTGTCTGCAAATAAGGTCTTATTTTCCTTGATGGTCTCCAAAAAGAAAGAACCTGTCATTTATTTTAGCTTATATACATAGAGATTCTCAATTGTCTTGTTCAATCTCATAACGCAAGTGGTAGAATACACAATGAAAGCATTGTCCTTGATGGAATCAAATTCCATGTGATATTTAGTAACCACATTAGCCAGATTGAAAACATTTGTCATGGCATTCTTGTAAAACCACATGTACCAAATACGGAGACATCAGTCTTGGTGTTGGTCATCAGCACTCCTGCATTTGTAGCAAGGAGCAAATATCGGTCACTGTACAAATATTCATGGCCAACTTGGGATTGCAAAACAAATCCACTGAAGATTGGCTATCCAATAGGAGCCAATCACGCATATCAGCTGTAGCTTTCGCAGCACACATCTGGTGAAGAAATCATATTGCCCAATGATGGAGCCGCACTTGCCTCACTAGATGAATGGCTTTGCGTTGTAGATTGATGCATAGTAGGAATAAATTTGGTGAAATTCTTATCTTCGCGCTCTTCCAATGCATAGCCAAAGTCATCTCCATTGGTGAAGGTCTTCTTAATATGGTTCAAGATGAAATTTGTGACAAGGGTAAAGTTGCTCGCCTATTTGGCCAACCCTATGAAAAGGTCTTCCCTTCTGATGGTTGTTGGCCTTATTGCTACCACCGCTGTTGCCGCTTGCCGATTATCATCCACTACTGTTGCTCTCAAACCTTAAGATATCTCGAGTAAGCATTGGAGGTATGCCTAGGTTTGGCCATTGTTGCAATACTTACTTATCTGACAAGGTTATACCTCTGACAAAGAATTGTTGAACTACATTCATACCGAATCAGGAGTGACAGAGTTAAACATGAATATTTAGGGAGGGAACAAATACATTATTACAGAAAAGAGTGCATAAGATGCCATATGATGGCAGAAATCAAAAGGTGTCTCTGATATTAGTCATGGTGATTTCATTGTTCAGAAGTTGCAAAATACTGCCAGAAGGAAAGTAAAATCTACGTCAAATTAACAGCTGCTATTATTTCATTCTAACAGATTCCATATCGGTCCCCTATTCTTGTAACTGATGAGTCATTCTGTATAATACAAGCTATAAAAAGTAGTCCTACCATTCCGCCAACATTCTAAGAGAAATATGATTGAAATGATTTTAGATATGCTCTCGTTTTATCTGAACTTATTTTGGCATTAGTGATCTTAGAAATCTTTGGGACGACTTTCAACAGTTGGTTATTAAACAAACACTGGATATGAGCGTAATATATCGCAAAGATAATTTTGACAGTAGCAGAATTCAACCGCATAGAGAGTCATATCTAATAAAACATGAATAGGTCTAAAACTATTATCAGAATGATTCCTTTAATTTGTTGTTTATCGCAGACAGATGACCCATTGGCCAAAACACATGGACTGGTGGTTGGATTTATGTACAGAACAACGCACCTGTTAAACATCAGCTTTGTCCAAATTTTTGATGCTGAAGTCACCAACAACATGAACATCATGTGGCAAGTATTGTGATGCAATATTCTGGTTGTGCGTTTGAATGGGAAATTTTCATAAAATGACATGCAAGCACACAGTTTCCTATATGATAGGATCGCTGCTACCTTCAAGCCATCTGTTCCTTTTTGTATCTCAAATGAGGAGTAGCCGCGGGAGTCAAAGATATGAGGTGTGAGTAACTTTAAGTGAGATATTGCAAGGATGAATGCACATGTGCATAGTAAGCTTTATGGTCAGCTGCATTATTGCACACACCTTTGAGTGCATCTGAAATTAACACTGTTGAAATGGAACTTTGCATCAAGGTTTCCAGGCGCAAGATATCTTACATCCTGATACTTCCTGACTCTGTGTATTTCTGAATTGTTTGGATGTATGGTGCAGCCAAAACTAAAGTGTTTAAATTTGTGGTCAGTTGGTAGCTGGTAGGGCTTAATGAAGAAGTCAGTGTTGTAGCTATTCAGCCTTGGATTGTGGGAATCTACTAGAAGACATTGCAAACTCCTGACTCCTGATTGAATCTTGTCTCTCCAAATAGTTTCGAGCAAAGCTTCAAGTTTGATTTGGTCATCTGAAATAGTTCAACAAGTGCCCTGTATCTGTTCTATTTAGAGCCATTGAAAGTGCAAAGTTGGTTTTAGTCTCTTTTCACTCTCTTCTTATCATGGGGAAAGTGTGACAGATTGTTCAACTGAGGCTCAACAAATTATCAAGCTTATTCAAAGTGGATATTCTGTTCCTGTGTCAGATGGCTTTCTCCTTTTGGGAAAATTTACTCATATTTCCTGTGAATACTTCAACTGATAAGTTTACAATTTACTCGACAGAGTCAGAGACATGGAACACAAGTACAAGTTGACTGATCCCAAGGCTATTATCTTTGATCCTGAATATAAAGAATGGGGAACTTTGGGATTGGTAGCAGTGTTATTTTAGTCTGGAAATTTTAGTACTTGTCCTCTGGAATAATGGAAGTTTTGTCAACCTGCAGATCTAACAAATAGTGGAAGTTCTGTCCAAAATGTAAATGTCGTGCGACCAGAAAAGAATGAATCTTTCAGTTGAGCCATCGGGCTAAAGATTATGTGGATGGTTATGGGCAACAGAATTAAAAGATTCAGCAATCAAGCACCAATTAGCCACAAATTTTATAGTCATCTGCAAACTTGTATCGTTTTGTTACTGATCCTTCATCTGGCGTTCCATCAGGGCCTCCTGAGTTGTCAATCACTGCAACAGCTTCACAATGTGAATATTCCTCAGATGAAATTTCATTTCTTGGAATTTGGTGTGTACTGAGAAATGTTGAAAAGAAGCCTTTTGTGAAGATAACTCACATCACACAATGCAATGAACATGAAGCGACCAAACTTGAAGAAACAACAGAATCTTTTGAAGCCATTGAAAATGAAAATGAAGATATTGTGGTAGAGGAAATCAATGAAGATATTGTGATTAAATGAATCAAGAATAGAAATCTGAAAACGATGAAATTTTCAAAGAAGTTACTGAGTCTTTTGAAGAGATTGAAAGTGAAGATTGTATTGTGATTGAAGAAATGAAGATTAGGTATCTAAAAAAGATCCAATTTTCGAAGAAGTAACTGAGTCTTTTGAAGAAATTGTATTTGAAGAAATCAAGATCGAAGAAACTTAAAATTCTGGGACCAATCTTGAAGAAACGGGAGAATCTTTTGAAGACATTGAAATTGAAGATATTGTGATTAGAGAGTTTAATGAACAATGGGTCTGAAAAGGATGATATTTATAAGAAGTAACTAAGTCGTTTTAATACATTGAAAGGGAAGCAACTGTATTTGAATAAATCAAGATTGAAGAATCTGAAAATTCTGAAAATGAATACTGGAAGGCTGATTTGACATTTGTTCTGTCTCTTTTATGGATGTTACAGCTTTGTGTAGCATATATTGGAACTCTGATTTCATATCATTTCGGTGTTGATCTGCTTGAGTCCCTGTTTTGGAGAGCTTCGCAAAGGATTTACATTCAAATATTTTTTATGAGCTCAGTTGCTTTGATACAGTGGAACTGTTTTTCTCATCTAGTTTACAAAACAACCCGAAACGCATGCGAAAGAATTCTACAGGTCTTCTATGTACTTGGATGATTATGACAGATTACATCATGTTGTCAAAGGCTGTCTTCAATGGGAAATATACCACACATCGATTGTCACAACTCAAGATGCAACTAATGAGAACATACCAAAATAATGTCCATCTGGATTCTATGGTGGAATTGGGACTTACTTAATTTGTGGATTTTTGTCTTTACAAGGTTTCAAGAATTTTCAACATCAATATTGTAAAGACCTCTCTGGAATTAGAAGCAAACAATCTCGACTTTTGTTTTGAAGATCTTTTTAAGAAAAGAGCTACTGTTGAGTCTAGAAACTTCATTCCATTCAAACCGGATTTGCATTTTTCTTCAAGTGTCAACCTCTTCGAAGACCCTTCTACATTTTTTTCTGCAGATCGAAATATAGTTCGTGTTATTTTTTATACTGGCGCAAGCTTAGCCATTACTAATACCAAAGAGGAGTTTGTTAAGATTCCTCAACCTCTTTATAGGCCATTGTTTCTTGGTGGCATGGCTGATGGTCTGGAAGTTATGGGCATTGGATATTTCTTGGACCTTTGTGGCCGATGCTAATACTGAAGTTCAAATTGTCACTGATGGATATTATGTCGCTCAAGGAAATAAAAGATTGCTAAGTCCTCAACGCATATTCAATAAACAACAAGGAATTTAAGGGCATTACAGAGGTGACGAGGACAAATTCTCTCTTCGAATTGACGGTTTGCCTGCAATTGGAAGTTCCATATTATTGTTCTAGTGACTTACCGATTGCAAAAGGGATTCCTGTATTGTCTGGACCATCGGCTAATCTTTCACTTCTGACAATTGAAAACAATATTCTTTCGATGGGACAAAAGACTCTTCTTGAATGGCATTATTGTTTTGGGCATTTGGGGTTACAACAAGTTCAGTTTATATTGCGTCATTTTCCTTTTTCCACACAAAAGTATTCTACCACTGCAAAATTCATTCTTACTTTGTGCAAAATTTGTGATTTTGCTAAGGCCTGTCGTCGCTCCAAGGGAGCATTGTTAATAAAACAATAAGCATGATGGTAGTCTCAAAAGTGGAGCTCTTTGTCCAGGTGCTCAAGTTTCTATTGATCACTTTGAATCACAGCTTCTTGGCCGAATGTTTACTTCTTATGGTTGGCCTGCTGCAGATAAGTTTGTTGGTGGATGTATTTTGGTTGATCGTGCCTCTGGTTTCTTGCATGTTGAGCATCAAGTTGGGTTTTCTGCTGTCAAGACTGTTACAGCTAAACAGAACTATGAAAGTATGTGTATGGAGCATGGGAATGTTGTCCACAATTATTTTACTGACAATAGTGTCTTCAAGGCTGAAGCGTTTTTCAAAAATATATATAACGCCAACAACAATTGCATTTTGTGGAACTAATGCACATCATCAAACATTTTCTAATATCACAAGAGCAATGCTGTTACATGCTTCTATTCATTGGAAGAATAATGTGGAGTCAGATCTCTGGCCTATGGCGATATCTATAACCATACTCCAAAAAACCATGTTGGCCCTGCAGATGTTTTATATGGTAGTGTGATTCCACTTCATCATCCTAATTCTTGCACGTTTGGGGTTGACCTGTGTTTGTCCTCTTTCCTAAGTTTCAACAGAGACAAAAGTTACCTAGATTGGAGGCTTGTTCTAAAAAGAGAATGTTTATGGGATTCATCCAAGTTCATGCTAATGATGTTGCTCTGGTTTTGAATTTGCATACTGGAGCCATTAATCCTCGATTTCATGTTGGATTTGATGATTTGTTCAACCATTCCCTCGATTGGTGGAGAGAGAGAAAATGTTGAAGAAATTTTCCCAATCATTGGGAACAGAAAACTCGACTTACATTGCTTTTGATGATTCCTCTAACCTACTTCAAGATGACTGGTTGAATGCAGAAGAGCGGGAGCTAGAATGCCGCACTCAACAAAGGAAACTGAAGATTCAACAAGCATTTCATTGGATGATTTCTTCAATGAATAATTCAGAAAGAGGGGTAAGATCTATTAGTTTATCAGGAACTCCTACACAAACAGTACAATTGCCACAATTGCCACAAATCGAACTTGAAGCAGCAGACAGCTCAGAAGGAGAAGAAGTCAGAAACTCAGAGGGAGTAACTATGAAGCTGGAAGACTTGGATAAAGAAGTAAACTCAGGTCCAAGACGCTCTACAAGATCTACAGCTGGGAAGTTTTTATCCAAAAGATTTATTGAAGAAGTGTTCTGTTCTATTATAAGTGGCTCGTCAGTATCCTCATATTGTTCTCAACTAATGCACCTTGCAAAAGGCAATACAGATGTAAATACTGGAGAAGATCGCATTTCAGACCCAAGAGTTCATGCAGTTAAAACGATTGTCCCTGACATGCCTATTTTAAATGAAGCTGTAAATTGGGAGTTTGCTAAACAATATATAGAAGCTACGAAAAAAGAAGTATCTGCACTTATTCTTCAAAACACTCAGATAACGGTACCTCAGAGCGAAATGATAATGTTATTAAGTCTACATGGGCTTTCAAACTGAAGCGACTTCGTGATGGAACTCCAAGAAGTTTAAAGCAAGATTTTGTGTTAGAGGTGAACTGCAAAAAGGAGGAAAAGATTACTTTGAGACATATGCTCCTGTAGTTGCTTGGTCAGCCATTCGAATTGTACTCATATTGGTCCTGCAAGAAGGATGGTCAGCACGTCAAGTTGATTATGATAATGTATTTGCACAGGCTGAATTCTCTGAAACAGTGTTTGTGGAGCCACCAAAGCTTTTTGGACCAAAGTCAGGACAAGATCTAGTTTTGAAATTTCTAAAAAGTTTATATGGACTTAAGCAAGCTCCAAGAACCTTCTTCAAAAAATTAAAAACTGGACTATTGGAACGTGGATTTGAGCAATCAGAGTTCGAACCTTGTCTCTTCATGAAGATTGGCATTATCTGTGAGGTCAATGTAAATGATACTATCTTTGCTGGTAAAGATGGAGAGGAACTTCAAAAAGAAATTGTTAGTCTTGGAGTACAATCTAACAAGTCAGTCATTCATTCCAGTAGTGAAATGAAGAAAAAGTTGGGAATTTTCTAGGTATCAGAATTGAAAAAAGGTTCCGGATGAGTTTTATCTGACACAGCCCTGTCTTAAAGATTAAGTGACCCAAGCAAGCGGTGTGTCAAATGCAAATGGAGTCAATACTCCCACGACAGGTGATCCAGTAGGAGCTGATCTTGGAGAACCCCCCTTTAGTAAGAATGGGAATATTGGTCTATTTTGGAATGCTCATGTATTTAGTGGCAAATACATGCCCTGATATTGCATATGCAGTGCGTCATGCAGCAAGCAGCAAGATTTTCACAAAATCCCAATAACAGTCATGCTCAAGCAATCAAGCACATTTTTCGTTATCTAAAGAAAACTCAGGACAAAGGCATGTACATGCACCCAGATGGGTCTTTTAAGCTGTCCTGTTATGTCGATTCTGATTTTGGCGGACTATTTGGGTCTGAAGAACCTGTGAACCTGTATCAGTCAAATCAAAAATAAGTTCGGGAATGTTCCTACCCTATGGGTACCAAAACTTCAAACTCAAATTGCTCTTTCTACCATGGAGGCAGAGTATATTGCTTTATCCCCGTCGATGCGTGATCTTATTCAACTTTGACAGGTAAGCAACCAAATCTATATGAAGGTGTTCAAGAAAGAATTTACTCCAAGATGTTCTACACACTCCAAAGCATTTTCTGAAACTATTGAAGAAGAGAATCTGGAATCAGTAGTGTATGCAGATAATGCTGCATGCCTTCAGTTTGCAAAAATGCCAAAACTTTCTCCTCATACCAAACATATTGGACTGCCTTACCATTGGTTCAGAAATAAAGTGTCTTCCTTAGAAATGGATATTCAAGCAGTGTCTTCTCCTGATCAACTGACGGATCAATTTACCAAGGGGCTTTGCCAAGAGAAGTCTGAAAGTTCAAGAAAGCTCATTATGGGATGGTGAATGCACAGGTACACGAAGTTTCTTTTCATATTTATATTGATTAGTTTTCTGCAGTCGAGAGGGAGAGTTACGAAATGGGTGATCAACTTGTGGATCAATTTACCAAGGGGTTTTGCCAACAGAAGTTTGAAAGTTCAAAAAAGCTCATTATGGGATGTTGAATGCACAGATACACGAAGTTTTCTATTCATATATATATTTGATTAGTTGTCTGCAGTCGAGAGGGAGAGTTACGAATTGGGTGATCAACTTGTGGATCAATTTACCAAGGGGATTTGCCAAGAGAACTTTGAAAGTTCAAGAAAGCTCACTATGGGATGGTGAATGCACAGACACACAAAGTTTTCTTTTCATATGCCTATTTGATTAGTTGCTTGCATTCGAGAGGGAGAGTTGCGAAATGGGTTTAAAAATTGGAGAGTTACGAAATGGGTTTAAAAATACGAAGTGAGACCAGCAGTAGGATCGAGGCGGAGCTGAAGTTTGACTGGGATGTTTTGGTTTTTCAATTGGTTGGGACAAACTTGCCTGTTGTTTCCTGATTGAGATATTTTCTGTCTCGAATAAAAACATTAATATTTGAAACTGAGTCATCATCCGGCTCATGTGAGATTTGAGATCCAATTCTCTTTGTCGTTGGCCATGTCAGCTAGAGTGGTGGTTTAATTTGCCAAATAGAAACGAGCATCTGGTGGTGGGGGAAAGACCCTTGTGTAGATTACATTACTGTGGCAGTAGGATATGATTTGCGATATATGCTTGAGGAATTTTTGAGAAGCCACAGGAAGTGGATGGAGTTCAGTCTGGAAATTTAAAAGATGTTTCCTGAAGTTAGACCATGGCTTGTCTTCGACTTAGCGAATAACTGGGTTTCTGGCAAATACAACATATTCCAGGCTGACATGGGCGCTTAACCGGGGGGTAGTTGTTTCCCTATATTTCAGGAATGGATAAATAAAATCAGTTAAGTGCCCATCTCAGTTAAGCCACCATGGGCACGTACGTGAGTGACTGGGCAAGGAGTTGCTGAATAGAGATACTAAAAGACTTGCCTGTCTTTTTTAAGAAAAAATATAGTGACTATTCATGTAAGTAATGAATAAAAAGAAGAATCTGGATGAACTACATGATTTATTTTACCAATGAATTTAGTTCACTGAAGCAACTTCATAACTGATCACTGACAGCTCTTCCTTGTTGGATACTCCCTACAATACATGAAGAATCCATCTTGCACACACATGCAGATACTCCCAACATTACAAACACCA
>Ga0209812_10002141_pt1 | contig 12256 bp, 10 predicted proteins | sample JI71714BDNA_FD_187502 | JGI IMG/M metagenome (GOLD analysis project Ga0209812, IMG submission 187502) | Wastewater effluent complex algal communities from Wisconsin, to seasonally profile nutrient transformation and Carbon sequestration -... | ecosystem: Engineered > WWTP > Effluent > Algae...
TACCCCTATGCCGGCTTATCCCTGGCGAGAGCATTTCCCATGGAAAAAAGTTACGAGCCCAGCACTTTCGAAACCAAGTGGTATCAACACTGGGAAAGCACCGGCTGCTTCAAGCCGTCCGGCAAAGGCGAGCCCTACACCATCATGTTGCCGCCACCGAACGTGACCGGCACCCTGCACATGGGCCATGCGTTCCAGCACACCTTGCAGGACGCCCTGATCCGTTATCACCGCATGCGCGGTTTCGATACCTTGTGGCAAGTCGGCACCGACCATGCCGGTATCGCGACCGAAATGGTGGTCGGCAGAAACCTGTCCCGTGAAAACCTGACCCGCGACGATCTCGGTCGCGACAAGTTCATCGAGAAAGTCTGGGAATGGAAAAAGGAATCCGGCGACACCATTACGCGCCAGATGCGCCGCATGGGAACCTCCGGCGACTGGACTCGCGAACGCTTCACGATGGACGAAGGTTTGTCGCAGGCTGTCATCGAAACTTTCGTAAAGCTGCACGAACAAGGTTTGATTTATCGTGGCCAGCGTCTGGTGAACTGGGATCCGGTATTGAAAACCGCGATTTCCGATCTGGAAGTGATCAGCGAGGAAGAAGACGGCAAGATGTGGTCGATCACTTACCCGCTTGCCGATGGTTCGGGTTCATTGGTCGTGGCGACCACGCGTCCGGAAACCATGCTGGGCGATACCGCCGTGATGGTGCATCCTGAAGACGAACGTTACATGCACCTGATCGGCAAGATGGTGAAACTGCCTTTGTCGGATCGAGAGATTCCGATCATCGCCGACGATTATGTTGATCGCGAATTCGGTACCGGCGTGGTGAAAGTGACGCCTGCGCATGATTTCAACGACTATGCCGTTGGCCAGCGCCACAACCTGCCGATGATCAATATCCTGACATTGACGGCACATATAAATGATAACGCCCCGGAAAAATACCGCGGCCTCGATCGTTATGTAGCACGCAAAGCCGTGCTCGCCGACCTGATCGAACTGGATCTGCTCGTCGAAGAAAAGAAACACAAGCTGCAAGTGCCGCGCGGTGATCGTACTGGCCAGGTGATCGAGCCGTATCTGACTAACCAATGGTTTGTGAAGATGGACAGCTTGGCCGCACGCGGTCTTGAGCTCGTGGAAAACGGCGACGTCAAGTTCGTGCCGGAAAACTGGATCAACACCTATCGCCACTGGATGGGCAATATCCAGGACTGGTGCATTTCGCGCCAACTCTGGTGGGGCCATCGCATTCCGGCCTGGTACGACGACTCCGGAAAAATTTACGTCGGCCGCGACGAAGCCGAAGTGCGCGCGAAAAACAATCTCGGCGCCGACGTAAACCTGGTTCGCGACAACGACGTGCTCGAAACCTGGTTCAGCTCGGCACTCTGGTCGCATTCCACGCTCGGCTGGCCGAACCCGGAAGACATGGCGAAATACGATTACGCCAAACGTCTGCCAACCTCGGTGCTGGTGACCGGTTTCGATATCATTTTCTTCTGGGTCGCCCGGATGATCATGATGACCGACCACTTCACCGGCCAAGTACCGTTCAAGGATGTCTACATCACCGGCCTGGTGCGAGACAAGGACGGCCAGAAGATGTCGAAATCGAAAGGCAACATTCTGGACCCGATCGATATCATCGACGGTATTACGCTCGACGAACTGATCAAGAAACGTACTACCGGTTTGATGAAACCGACCGACGCACCGAAGATCGAAAAAGCCACCCTCAAGGAATTCCCGGACGGCATTTCAGCTTTCGGCGCCGATGCCTTGCGCTTTACCTTTGCCTCGCTTGCAACCCATGGCCGCGATATCAAGTTCGACATGGAGCGCTGCGGCGGTTACAAGAATTTCTGCAATAAATTATGGAATGCCGCGCGTTTCGTGTTGATGAATTGCGAAGGCTTCGAAGCTTCCGGCCAACCATCGCCGAAAACCGATGCAGAGCGCTGGATCCTGTCGCGCCTGAATCATTGCACCGGCGAAGTGCAAAAACATTTCGCGGACTATCGTTTCGACCTCGCATCGCAAGCTTTGTATGAATTCGCCTGGAATGAATATTGCGACTGGTTCCTGGAACTGGCCAAGCCAGCCTTGCAAGGCGAAGACAAGCTTGCTGCAGATTCAACAAGGCACACATTATTATATGTATTGGAATCCCTGCTGCGTTTGCTGCATCCATTGATTCCATTCGTAACCGAAGAAATCTGGCAGCACATCAAGGCCCCCTTGGGCATTGAAGGCGGTTCGATTTCCACGCAGGCCTATCCTGAAACCACCGAAAACGCCAAAGACTTTGCCCGGTCCGAAACCGATATCGAATGGCTGAAATCCGTGGTTACGCAACTTCGCCGTATTCGCAGTGAAATGAATATCGCGCCTTCGAAAGCCGTTCCGCTTTTATTGCAAGCCGGCAGTGCCGAAGATAAAAACCGCATCGCACGTTTTGATTCGGCGCTGAAATTCCTGACCAAACTCGAGTCCATGCAATGGCTGGAAGGCGAAGCACCCGCCAGCGCATCGGCGGTCGTCGGTGAATTGAAGTTGCTGATTCCCGTTGCCGGTCTGATTGATCTGGATGCGGAACGCGCTCGCCTGGACAAGGAGATCAAGCGCATTGAAACCGAAATTACGAAATCTGAAGGCAAGCTCGCAAACTTTGCCGGCAAGGCGCCGCCTGCAGTCGTTGAGCAGGAACGCACGCGCCTGGCAGATTGGAATTCGCAATTGAATGCATTGAAAGAACAGCGCGGAAAAATTTAAACGCAAAGGAACTGTGGGAGCTGGTTTACCAGCGATGCGATCTAAACGCTTCGTAGCAACATTTTCGGAGACTTAAGCATCAATCGCTTGTAAACCAGTTTCCACCAATCGGAAGAACTACGCTGGCGGCAAAATTTCCATCGCCATCACGATCGCGTCTTCCCGGCCTTTCTTCGACGGGTAGTAATTCGGCCGACGGCCGATTTCATTAAAGCCTTCGTCTTCGTACAAGGCAATCGCGTTCGGATTCGATGGGCGCACTTCAAGATAAACCCGGTCCACCATATGCCAACGCGCCAGATCGATAATCCGTCGCAGTAGACGACGACCATGGCCATGACCCTGATGCTCTGGCGCGATACATATATTCAATAGATGGGCTTCGCCGGCGGCACAACTCAACACGCCATAACCGATGATCCCGCTGCGGCAATCCAATACCCAGGCCTGATGCCCGGCTTTCAGGCAATCGCGAAAAATGCCGGCGGTCCAGGGAAATTCGTAAGCCCGCTGTTCGATGGCATCAACCGCTTCGATGTCGGCCTGCTGCATCGGCCGCATTTGTGAAGTATTGGAAACCTGCGCATTCATGTCAGGACTTCATCAATTTACGTATTTGGGGCCACAAGGCACGCTTCGCATGTGGACTGCTGCGCAAGGCATTCATATCAATACCGAGTGGCGCAAGGTCTTTTCCACGTGCCGCTTTCAACACAGCCTTGAACAATGTCGAGTCGATGCCTGAAATTCCTGCTGCCGATGATGGCGGACTCTCGCCTGAACCCAGTGTTTCCGCAAGCGAACGCTCGCGTTGTCTCTCATACAAGGTGTAGCCCATGGCATTCAACATCGCGTGCTGTTGCGCCGACCACATATCAGGCCACCGGTTTGCGGACTATTTTCGAATACAGCCACATTGCCGGACCGGACAGTGCGTAGAGCGCGGCAACGGCCAGAAGTGCTTTTTCCCGCAACACGAACAACGCAATCAGGATCGCTACGATAAGCAAAATGACCCAAAATGGTACCCGATCATTTTTTACGTCTTCTTTCGGGCCACCTTTAAAGCTGGTGTATTTGAAGCGGCTCACCATCAATAGGCCGCAGCTGACGGTGATCGCAAGCGCAAAGTAGCGTAAAGACTCACCACTCCAAAACTCGTTCATGGACCACACGAAGGCCATCATCATGCCGGCAGACGACGGACTGTTGAGCCCGATAAACCAGCGCTTATCGACAATACCGACCTGCGTATTGAAGCGCGCCAGACGCAAGGCAGCACAAGCCATGTACAGAAAAGCGGCTGCCCAGCCAATTTTGCCCAGCATGGTGCCATCGGCCTTCATGTTCACCAAAGCCCAGTGGTACATCACCAGAGCAGGCGCAACACCAAAGCTCACAAGATCCGCCAGAGAATCGTACTGGACGCCAAATTCGCTCGAGGTTCCCGTCAGGCGGGCGACCCGACCATCCACGCCATCAAAAAGCGCAGCAATGAAAACCGCTATGCAGGCATGCTCGAACTGCCCGTTGGCAGCAGCCAGGATCGCATAAAAGCCTGCAAACATGCCGCAAGTGGTCAACAGATTGGGCAGCAGGTAGATATGCTTATTTTTTGGAGTGACTGGATTGTCCATACCCACAGTTTAACGGCTCGGGACACTATTGCCAGCCCAAAGTGAAAGGAATACATTGGATTAGCTTTGAATTTGCCCGAATGAGGTCATTTATGCGCGTTTTACTCCTGGTTTCGATGTTCATTTTTCCGATGCTCTGCCACGCAGGCGAAGTCTATAAATGGCGCGACAAGGATGGAAACATCCACTATTCCGATGTTGAACCACCGAAGCAAACCACGCAGCGCAAAGTCGTCAAGAACCCGAATGCCAAGGTCATGACGCCGGAAGAGCTGGCAAACAAGGCTAAGGCTGAAAAAGTCGCTGCCCAAAAGGCTGCCTGCGATCAGGCAAAACTCAATGTTTCCATGATTTCCGACAGCAAAAACGCCACGATCAATATGGATCTCGATGGCGACGGCAAACCCGAACCCCTGACCGCCGCGCAACGTGCCGCACAAGCAGAGCGCATGAAGGCTGCCGTCACCATTAACTGCACGCAATAAGCATATTTATCCTTGCCTACCCTCGTTTGACCTTTGCCCGGCATATCTGCCGGGCGTAAAACGGCTTTTAGAGCTTTCTTAAACGCTGCTGGCCATTACAATAGCGGACTCTTTATAGAAATCTCCGCTCCCATGCAGCTTTCCAAATTTCATCTCAGCACGACCAAAGACACTCCCAGCGACGCCGAAATCATCAGCCACCAGCTAATGCTGCGCACCGGCATGATCCGTCGCCATGCAGCCGGCATTTACACTTGGACCCCGCTCGGTCTGAAAGTGCTGCGCAAAGTCGAAACGATTGTGCGTGAAGAAATGAACCGTGCCGGCGCGATCGAAGTATTGATGCCGTCGATCCAGCCAAAGGAATTGTGGGAAGAAACCGGACGCTGGGCGAAATTCGGTGGCCAGCTGCTGAAGATCAAGGATCGCAAGGAAGCCGAATACGCCTACGGTCCTACCCACGAGGAAGTCATCACCGATTTCGCCCGCAACGAATTACGTTCCTACAAGCAATTGCCGGTGAATTTCTATCAAATTCAAACCAAATTCCGCGATGAAATCCGTCCGCGTTTCGGCGTGATGCGTGCACGCGAATTCCTGATGAAGGATGCGTATTCCTTCCATCTCACTGCCGACAGCATGGCGGTGGAATACCAGAATATGTACGACGCCTACACCCGCATATTCACCCGCCTGGGTTTGAAATTCCGCGCCGTGAATGCCGATACCGGCGCAATTGGCGGCAGCGCTTCGCATGAATTCCACGTGCTCGCCGATTCAGGCGAAGATGCGATTGCGTTTTCGGATGGCTCCGATTACGCCGCCAATATTGAAAAAGCGGAATGCATTGCGCCGGCGGCATCGCCTGCGGCCGCTTCGGAAGCATTGCGGAAAATCGATACGCCCTATCAGAAGACCTGCGAAGAAGTCGCTGCATTAATGGATATTCCGCTGAGTCGCACCGCAAAGTCGATCGCGCTGATCGGCGAACAGGGTTTCGTGCTCGCGCTGGTGCGTGGCGATCACATGGTCAATGAAATCAAGCTGGCGAAACTGGCCGGCATGGCCGAATACCGTTTGGCTACCGAAGCAGAAATCGCCGAACATCTCGGAAGCGAACCCGGCTTTCTCGGACCGGTCAACGCAAAGAAAAAGGTTTTCGTGATTGCCGATCTTTCGGTCGCCGCCATGCACGATTTCGTGGTCGGCGCGAATGAAAAAGGCTTCCATCTGGCCGGCGTGAACTGGGGTCGCGATTTGCCGGAAGCCGACATCGTCGCCGACATCCGCAATATCATCGCTGGCGATGTATCGCCCGATGGCAAAGGCAATATCACCATTGCGCGCGGCATCGAAGTCGGCCATGTATTCCAGCTTGGTCAAAAATATGCCGAAGCCATGAATGCCACCGTGCTTGATGATCAGGGCAAGGCGCAAGTTATGTTCATGGGCTGCTACGGCGTCGGCGTTTCGCGTATCGTCGCTGCAGCAATCGAACAGAACTTCGATGACAACGGCATCATCTGGCCGGTCGCGATGGCGCCATGGAAAGTCGCGGTCTGCGTGATCAATCCGAAGAATGATGCGGCCGTCAATGATGCCGCGAAAGCCTTGTACGACGAGCTCAATGCCAATGGCATCGAAGCCTGCCTCGATGATCGCGGCCTGCGTCCGGGCGCGATGTTTGCCGATATCGAATTGATCGGCATTCCGCATCGTGTGGTGGTGTCATCGCGCGGTCTTGAAGCCGGCACGTTCGAATATCGCGGCAGACGCGATAGCGAATCGGTGAATCTGGATAAAGCGGCGTTGATGCAAAAATTGGCGTGATTCGATGTAGGAGCGTCCTTTAGGCGCGACAGATCCGGCGGGATTCGTCGCGCCTAAAGGACGCTCCTACACGTACGACAACATCACAAACTGCGTCGCGTCGATACCAGAAGATTGCCGAACAGGATTCCTGCGAGCAACGCAATCAACGCCGCCACCACGGCGAAGGCCAGATCGAGGCCCAGCAAAATATCGCGCTCGAACACGAAACTGAAACTGCGAAAACCTACGCTACCCGGTACCAATAAAATAATGCCGGGCACGCGTATCAAGGCACCCGGGCGATTGAAAATTCGGCCATAGGCATTCGCGACTGCCGTCACCACCAGACTGGCGAGAAAAACACCGACCGGATATTGGCTTTCCGCCGCACCAGGCAACATCGAGCCAAGTTTGGTCATGAAATACCCGAGCCATACTGATGCCATCACCAACAGGACATCGCGCCGGGCAGTCTTGAACAATACCGAGAACGCAAACGAACCGGCCAGCAAGGTGAACCACGGCATCCACTCCGGTAGCGTCGGCATATTCGCGTTGGACAAGGGAACCCAGCCAAGCACCTCGACAATTTGCGTGGCCGCCACGGTGCCGAACACCAGCTTCAGAAGAATGGTCAATGCACCGGCAAAACGTGCCGTGCCGGACACCAATTGCTTCGCCGACAATTCGGTAATGGCGGTAGTCAGCGTCAAGCCCGGCATCAACACGATCAAGCCGGCAATCACCACGCCCTGCAAAGATAATGGCGCAACGAAAGTAGCGATCGCACTCGCCAGAAACGTCACGATAAATGCCGAGATCGCTTCATGCGCATCGACCCAGCGCTTGGATTTTTCGGTGTAGATGGTGATCGCACCGATCAAAATTCCGAGTATCGCCGCAGCGCATAAATCCGCCCAACCGGTTTTCGGCAAAAGGCCGGTCACCGAGGCCGAAGCCAAACCAAAACACAGAATCGTCAGCGGGATCGTGATCGGACGCGGCGGTTTATCGAGCGCACGAAGGTCCGCCAATCCGGAAACAATATCGCGCTTGCCTTCGAGTACATCTTCGGCAATCGCATCGGCCTTGGCCAGACGCCCCAGATTCACATCGCCCGGTTCCAGGCGAATCACCTGGGTCATGCGATGCGGCGTGCCGCGCTCGGTATCGTGAAAGCTGAGCAACATGCCGGTCGGGTTCGACCAGACTTCGGCATCGATTGCCAATCGCTTGGCGACTTTCTCCACCGCCGCTTCAAGTCGCTGCGCCGAGGTGCCATAGATATGAAGACGCCGTGCCAACTCCACGATGAATTCAATCTTTTTCAGTTCCGTTTGATGTTCTGATTGCACGTGGCCGCCCTGCGTCGCTCTGCAATAGCATGACGCAAAGCGAAAGTTCTTGCAGCATGCAACAATGCCCGCTTCCAGACGAGCGCACAGATGCCACACGGAATCGGCGAATTATTTTCAATCCTGAGTGCTGCCGCATGGGCCGTGGGCGTGATCTTGTATCGCCGCCTCGGCGAGAGCCTGCCGCCACTGCAGCTGAATTTCCTGAAGAACTGCCTGGTCTTCATGATGCTGATTCCGGCCATTCCATTGCTGCATGGCTTTGCACTCCCTTCCTTTTCCGGACAACAAATTTTCCTGTCGGTGTTGAGCGGCCTGATCGGCATCGGTCTGGCCGATACCTTGTATTTCCGCGCATTGAATGAAGTGGGTGCAGGCCGAATGGGTATCCTCGGCAATTTTTATTCGCCATTTGTTCTGTTGCTGAGCTTCATATTTCTGGGTGACCGACTCAATCCATGGCAATGGTGCGGCTTCGCGCTGGTCAGTAGCGGCGTGTTTCTGGCATCGAAACCCAGCGCCGTCGAGGCCAGCAGGCCCGCGCATTATTTCCGTGGATTGATGTTCGGCCTGCTGTCGATTGGCCTGATGGCGATTTCGATCATTCTGGTCAAGCGGGTTCTGGAGGCCCAACCCCTGCTATGGGTAACGGGTCTGCGAATGCTGGGCGCCATTATCGGCATGGTGCTGATTGCCGCCTTCCGTCAGGAATTGTTCCTGCTCAAGCCACCGAAAGCCATGCGCTGGAAGCCCTTGATCATCGCGGCCTTCGTCGGGCAATTTGTCGCGATGGTGTTCTGGCTGGCCGGTTATAAATTTACCTCGGCCTCGGTCGCGGCTATTCTTAATGAAACGGCCTCGGTGTTCATCCTGCTTCTGGCTTGGCTCTGGCTGAAAGAGCCACTGACAAGGCGCGGATTGATCGGCGTGGGGCTGACCTTAAGCGGAGTTTCGTTCATGCTGTGGGCAAGATCATGAGTACCGACCCGAATATTGGCCCACACCGCGACGACCCGGACATTATCAATGCGACCGGCGAATGGTCGTTGCAAACCGCACAGGCCTGTATTGCCTTGCTGGAAAAAGCGCCATCACATGTAAAGGATATCGATGGCCGCGAGATTAGCCGTCTGGATTCCACCGGCGCCATGCTCTTGTCGCAACTGGCAACACGTACCGGCCTGGCGCTGAAAGAAATCGACGTGCGGCCGGAACACCAGGCCTTGATGAATGCCGTACGGCAATTATGCGAAACACCGCCGGTCAAGCGCGGTAAAGACTACGGTTTCCGCAAAATGCTCGAGCGACTCGGCTTTGCGATGGAAGATTACGCAAAGGAAACCCTCGCCCTGGTCGGCTTCAGCGGTCTTGCGCTGCAAACGACGATAAGGACGTTTTTCCAACCACGCCGCTTCCGGGTGACATCCACTTTCCACCATATGGAACAGGTCGGCGTCGATGCGGTGCCATTGGTCCTGCTGCTCAGCTTCATGGTCGGCTCGGTGATCGCGTTTCTAGGCTCGACGGTGTTGAAGGAATTCGGCGCGGAAGTTTACGTGGTCGAACTGGTCGGTATCGCCTTCCTGCGCGAATTTGCCGTGTTGCTGACCGCCATTTTGCTGGCAGGCAGAACCGCGAGTGCATTCACCGCGCAAATCGGTGCAATGCAAAGCGGCGAAGAAATCGACGCGATCCGTACACTGGGATTGAATCCGATCGAATTGCTGGTACTGCCGCGTCTGTTCGCCCTGGTGTTGATGCTGCCGCTACTCACTTTTCTCGCGATGATGGCCGGCCTCGCCGGCGGCATGGCGGTCTGCGCGATGAGTCTGGGTATATCGCCGGAATTATTTACCGTGCGTTTGCACGAATCGATTTCGATTACGCATTTCTGGGTCGGGATATCAAAGGCACCCATCTTTGCGGTGGTGATTGCCTTGATCGGCTGCCTCGAAGGTTTCCAGGTACAGGGCACCGCGGAATCCGTCGGCGAACGGACCACCTCGAGCGTGGTGCAAACCATCTCGCTGGTGATTTTGCTCGACGCACTGGCCGCCCTGTTTTTCATGGAGATGGATTGGTGAACACGCCGATAAGTCCCGACGACATCGCGATTTCCGTGCGCGGCCTTCGCAATACCTTCGGCGACCAGGTCGTGCACGACAACCTCGATCTCGATGTCAGGCGTGGCGAAATTATCGGCGTGGTCGGCGGCTCGGGCACCGGCAAGTCTGTGTTGATGCGATCCATTCTGGCTCTGCGACGGCCGCAGGGCGGGCATATCGAAGTGCTAGGCCTCGATGTTTATTCCGAAGACACCAAGGCAAGAATACAGATCGAAACCAATACCGGCGTGCTGTATCAGAATGGCGCCTTGTTTTCATCGCTGACAGTGGAAGAAAATGTTGCGGTACCGCTGAAAGAACACTACGGTGACTTGCCGGACAAATTGGTACACGAACTTTGCATGCTGAAGATTCGTCTGTCGGGCTTGCCAGACAATGCGTCAGAAAAATACCCGTCACAACTGTCCGGCGGTATGCGTAAACGTGCCGGCATCGCACGAGCGCTGGCACTGGATCCGGCGCTTGTGTTTCTGGACGAACCCACCGCTGGCCTTGACCCCATTGGTGCGGCGGCTTTTGATCAACTGATCCTTACATTGCAACGCGCCCTGGGCTTGACCGTTTTCCTGATCACCCATGACCTCGATACTCTATACACGATCTGTGATCGCGTTGCGGTGATCGCGGATAAAAAAGTGCTGATCAATGCACCGATAAAAGAAGTGGAAAATTTTGATCACCCCTGGGTGCAGGAATATTTTCATGGCCCGCGTGGCCGCGCCGCTCAAGGCGCACAACATTTGCTGGAGAAATAATATGGAAACCCGTGCCAATCATGTACTCATCGGTGCATTCACGCTGGCGGTGATCATTGCTTCGGTCATGTTCGCCTTGTGGGCGGCAAAGTATGGTTCTGATCGAAAGTTCAACGATTTCGATGTCGTGTTCGTCGAAGCCGTTACCGGACTGTCGAAAGGCAGCGTCGTGCAATACAACGGTATCAATATCGGTGAAGTGCGCGACTTGAAGTTGGATAAAAAAGATCCCAGCAAAGTCATTGCACGCGTTCGCGTGGAAGAAGGCACACCGGTAAAAACCGATACCGTCGCAAAACTCGCTTTCGTAGGCCTGACCGGCGTTGCGCAAATCCAGTTCACCGGCGGCAAGGCGGAAAGTCCGCTGCTAATTGAAAGTTCGCATCAGGAAGTTCCGGTCATCCTTGCCGAGGAATCCGCCATCTCGAAACTGCTGAACTCCACCGACGACATCACCACGACGGCCGCCGACGTGCTTATCCGCGTCAACAAGATGCTGAGCGATGCGAACGTCGCGAAAATCTCGAAGTCGCTCGACAATATCGAACAAATAACGGGCACCGTCGCCGGGCAAAAACAGGACATCGCAAAACTGCTGACCGATGCCCGCAATGCCGCGACCAAACTCGACAGCACGCTGGCCAAAGCCGACAGTGCGATGGGCAAGCTCGACAAAGGCATGGACAGCCTCGATGAAGGCGTGTTCAAGGAATTGCCGAAGGTGGTTGCCTCCCTTGAAAAGACTTTGACCGAGCTGGAAAAACTCAGCACCAATGCCAATGGTCTGGTTGATGACAATCGCGACCAGATCAATTCCTTCGCCAACCAGGGCTTAAGCCAGGTCGCGCCGACCCTGAGCGAATTGCGGACACTGATAAAAGATTTGAATCGCCTATCGGCACGTCTTAATGAAAATCCCGCCGGCCTGATCCTGGGCCGCAATCAACCGGAAGAATTCAAGCCATGAAAATCTTCAAGTCACCTCTTCTCGTCAGCACCGCATTGGTGCTTTGCCTGACAAGCTGCTTTTCTTCCGCCGGTTCGAAAAACACCGTGGTCTATACGCCGCGGGCATCATCGCCGACCGCAAGCACGAACACGGCAGTGCCCTGGCAAATTCGCATTGACGCACCCAAGAGCAGCGATTTTCTGGACTCCACGCACATTGCCGTAAGGCGCGCGAACAATACGTTGCAAGTCTTCGGTGGAGCCCGCTGGTCTGATAGCGTGCCTGACTTACTGCAGAACAGCCTGACCCAAACCTTCAACGACAGCGGAAAAATCAATGCAGTCACTGGC
>Ga0209812_10002145_pt1 | contig 12233 bp, 7 predicted proteins | sample JI71714BDNA_FD_187502 | JGI IMG/M metagenome (GOLD analysis project Ga0209812, IMG submission 187502) | Wastewater effluent complex algal communities from Wisconsin, to seasonally profile nutrient transformation and Carbon sequestration -... | ecosystem: Engineered > WWTP > Effluent > Algae...
TAGGTTTGCTCCTTGTTACTGGTGCAGACTATTCATTTGCACAAACCAGCAAAGAACCCAATACCGAAAATGTAAACCAATATTTCAAACCCGTGAAATGGCGCAGCATTGGACCTTTCAGAGGAGGTAGGTCTAATACTGGAACGGGTGTTAAAGGAGATATCCATACTTATTATATGGGAACTACAGGTGGTGGATTATGGAAAACCACTGACCGAGGAATTAGTTGGAAAAATATTTCTGATGGACAATTTAAAACAGGATCAGTAGGTGCCATAGCCGTATCTGAAAGCAATCCGAATATTATTTATGTTGGAATGGGAGAACATGCCATGAGAGGAGTAATGACGCATCATGGAGATGGTATGTATAAAAGTACTGATGCAGGAAATACATGGAAAAAAATTGGACTAGATGCCACACAGCATATTGCACGCGTAATTATTGATCCAACCAACCCAGACATTGTATACGTTGCAGCACAAGGAGCACTGTACAGCAACTCAACTGAGAGAGGAATTTACAAAAGCACGGATGGCGGAACAACTTGGAAAAAAATCTTATACATCAACGATAAAACAGGATGTGCAGAGTTATCCATGGATTCAAAAAACCCCAGCATTTTATATGCAGCCATGTGGGAGCATGGCAGATTACCATGGAAAGTAATCAGTGGTGGTGCAGGAAGTGGATTATATAAGTCTACCGATGGTGGTGCTAATTGGGAAAAACTAAGTACTGGCTTACCAAAAGAAATGGGCAAGATGGCCATTGCAGTAAGCCCGGCAAATTCAGACAAAGTATATGCATTAATTGAAAGTGATTTTGAAAAAAATGCAGGCGGACTATATGTATCCAATAATGCAGGAAAAAGTTTTACTCAGGTTTCAGCAGAACACAAAATCATTCAGCGCGCATGGTATTATATTGAAGTGTTTCCAGATCCAAATAATGAAAACACTTTGTATGTATTAAGTGCCCCCGCATTAAAATCAATTGATGGCGGAAAAACATGGGAAAACCTACAAGGTGTGCATGGAGACTACCACAATCTTTGGATTAACCCAAGTGATTCAAAAAATTTAGTCATGGCCGATGATGGTGGAGTAACCATTAGTTTTAATGGAGGACAAACTTGGAGCAGCCAAAGTAATATGCCCACTGCGCAGATGTATCGCATTAATGTAGACAATTTATTTCCGTATAATATTTATGGAGGACAGCAAGACAATTCATCGGTAAAAATTGCAAGCAGGTCTTTTTCCGGTGGGATCACAGCCGCCGATTGGTCGGCATCAGCAGGAGGAGAAAGTGCATTCTTAGCATTTGATCCAAACAACCCCAGATATGTATTGGGCGGGTCTTACCAAGGAACCATAGAAGTATTAGATACCAAAACCAATGCAAGTACCAATATCATGGCAGCACCCATTCAGTATTTAGCAATGGATGCAAAAGACATGAAGTACCGATACAATTGGAATGCTCCTATTATACATAGTCAACACGAACCAGGCACTTATTATCATGGCGCACACTTGCTATTGAGAACAAGGGATATGGGTAAAACATGGGATGAAGTATCGCCCGACTTAACACGCAATGAAAAGGAAAAACAAGTAAAACCAGGGGTACCATTTACTAATGAATCGGTGGGTGCAGAAAACTATGGAACATTAAGTTATGTATTGGAATCACCACTAGAAAAAGGGGTAATTTATACAGGAAGTGATGATGGATTGGTATACCTAACAAAAGATGGCGGCGCAACTTGGAAAAATATTACACCAGCAGGATTAGCAGAATGCTTGATCAATGCAATAGAAGTGTCTCCATTTGACAAAGCAACCGTATATATTGCTACAACCAGATACAAATTTAACGACCATACCCCTGGATTGTACAAGAGTACCGACTACGGAAAAACCTGGACCAATATTAGCAATGGAATACCAGTAGGATCTTTTACTCGAGTAGTAAGAGAAGATGATAAGCGTAAAGATTTGTTGTATGCAGGAACAGAAAACGGGGTGTACATTTCATTCAATGGAGGAAAAAATTGGACGCTTTTTCAGTTGAATTTACCCAATACACCCATTACCGATTTACGCGTACACCAAAACAATTTAATTGCAGCTACATCGGGTAGATCATTTTGGATATTAGACGATTTAACATTGGTACGTCAATACAAATCTTCACCAACCACTTTATCTGTTTATGAACCATCACCTGCAATATTAGCCAGTGGTAGCTCTGAGTTAGATGGCAATAGTCCTGACTTTGATGGGACTAATCCATACAGAGGGGTGAATCCGGCAACAGGAATTGTAGTGTACTACGACTTACCTGAATTAAAAGAAAAAGCAGTGGTGACCATGACCATCAAAGATGCTTCAGGTAAAATCATCAGAACATATAGTTCTAAAGCAGATCCAAACTATAAAAGATACGATGGTGCGCCTCCTAAAGAAGCGCAATTATCAACCAATAAAGGCCTGAACAGATTTGTATGGAATCTACGACATGCTACTATGCCGGGTATTCCAAACACTTATATTGAAAGTAGTTTCCGCGGACATAAAGCCATTCCTGGCATGTATACCATCAGCATAGAAGCAGAAGGAAAAACAGTGAGTACCAAGGCCAACATTTTAGCAAACCCCCATTACCCCACTACTGCGGCGGAGTATGCAGCATTTGATGAAGTGATGACCGGAATGGAAAATACCGTGAAAGAAATGCATACTATGGTAAACGAATTATTTGCGAAGAAGCAACAATTAGATCAGCTGATTAAATCGTTACCAAATGGTGCTACTAAAACCAATGCAGAAGGATTAAGTAAAAAATTACAGGCATGGGACGAAGATATGATTCAGCGTAAAGCAACTGCTTATGATGATGCAGAGAACTTCTTGAATAAATTCACTGCCAACTATATGTTCTTAATGAATCAAACAGAAAGTGATATACCAAGCATCAACAAACCCAATATAGACTTGTTGAAACTTTATACCACTCAATGGCAAGCTTTAAAAGAAAGAGGAGAAACGCTGAATAAAATTGAAATACCTGCACTAAATAAACAATTGTTTAGTGAAGGAATAGGCGCCATTCGCACAAATTAATATCGCCTTATACAACTGACCAATATATTTGTAAGACTAAATCATGCTAAATGAAAAAGTTCTTACGATATATTGGTTATTTTTTTGGTTCCCTCTTAGTCTTATTGGTTCTACTATTCATCATTTATTTTCAACCAGATAGAAGTTTAGATGAATTGAAACCATTGTATGTAAACAATGAGTCGGAGTTTATGCCATTGATGGGCATGAATGTGCATTATAGAGACCAGGGTAATCCAACTGATTCAGTTCCTTTAGTTTTAATTCATGGCACCAGTTCTTCATTGCACACATTTGAAGCAGTGGTAAAGAAAATTAATCCAAACAGAAGAGTCATTACTTTAGATATGCCGGCATTTGGACTTACCGGACCCAATGCTACCAATGAATACAGTTTCAAATATTACAGTCAATTTTTAGATTCTTTTTTAACCAAACTACAAATACCCCTTTGCGATATAGGAGGTAATTCATTAGGAGGGGGAATTGCCTGGCAATTCACTACTTATTTTCCCAACAAAGTAAGAAAGCTCATATTAATAGATGCCACTGGTTACCCAGTAATGAATGTAAAAGGATCGATTGGTTTTAAAATTGCTTCAACGCCAGTAATTAATAATGTGATGTTGTTCATTACTCCAAAAGCATTGGTAAGCGCCAGCTTAAAAGGAATTTATCAAGATCCGAGTATCATAAATCAAGAACAAATTGATCGCTTTCATGATATGGCCATTGCAAAAGGAAATAGAAAAGCCTTATTAGCCATTTTTAAGAAGGGATTAGAGCAGGAGCCGGAGAAAATTAAGACCATCCAAAAGCCCACCCTTATTATTTGGGGAGATAAAGATGGATTGATTCCAGTTCAGAACGCCAGCCTATTTAATAAAGATATAAAGGGAAGCAAGCTCGCTATTTTGAAGAATATAGGACATGTTCCAATGGAAGAAGACCCTACTAAAACGGCCGCACTGATCAATGAATTTTAAAAACGGGACGTATAAAATATAAATCGGGGACAATCACACCCCCCGATATGAATGTACCCCGATTTTAGGATGAAATCCTAGTGCAATATGCTTAAAAATCGGGGGACTCATATACCCATTTTTAGGTATTTTTAATCGATTTAAAATCTAGTTTTATGAAAAAATTTCTTCTATTGATCATTATTTGTTTCTCGTTTTTAATGAGCCATGCTCAAAGCCTTCAACCCATTGAACAAAAATTAATAAAAAAGATAGAAGAGCATTATCCAGCAATGATGGAACTGCTTAAAAATTCTGTAAACATCAATAGTGGAACATTTAATATAAATGGAGTAAAAGCAGTTGGTCAATTATATAGCAAGGAATTAGAAAAATTAGGCTTTAATATAGAGTGGATTAATATGCCCGATTCTATTAAACGTGCTGGACATTTAGTAGCAACAAGAAAAGGGAATAAAGGAAAAAAGATACTCTTGCTTGGTCATTTGGATACAGTATTCGAACCAGATATGCCCAGCAATCCATTTACTGTTTTGAATGATAGCACCATCACTGGTCAGGGAATTAATGATATGAAAGGAGGAGATGTAATCATCATTGCTGCAATGAAAGCCATGAACGAATTAAACTTATTGAACAATGCCACTATTACGATTTATATGACAGGTGACGAGGAAAATGCAGGTGAACCAAGAAGCATTACAAGAGGAGATTTTATTGAGCGGGCCAAGCAACACGATATAGTGCTTGCATTTGAAGGAGCTGCAGGCTTTAATACCATTGCAACAGCAAGAAGAGGCGCCAGTTCTTGGGAATTAACTGTAGAAGGTAAGCAGGGTCATTCATCGGGTGTATTTGGCGCTGCGGGCTATGGCGCAATTTATGAAGCAGCCAGAATAGTCAATAGTTTTAGAGAAACATTAAGTAAAGAACCATACCTCACATTCAACCCAGGTATCTTTATTGGGGGGTCCGAAGTAAATGCCAATTTTGAACAACAACGTGGTGAAGCATCTGGAAAAACCAATATTATTTCTCCTAAAACATTCGTAAATGGTGACCTCCGTTTTTTAACCGAAGCACAAAAAATCAACGCCAGAAATGCAATGCGTAAAATTGTTTCCGAAAGTTTACCAGGAGCCAAAGCAACCATCAGCTTTCAGGATGGAATACCTTCGATGGCTCCAACCAAAGGGAATGAAGCATTGGCCAATATATTAAGCAAAACCAGTGAAGACATGGGATTGGGCAAAGTGGTACCAGGCAATCCGGGCAGCAGAGGCGCTGGCGATATTTCTTATGTAGCAGCTTATGCAGATTGTTTAGATGGCTTGGGTGCTTCGGGCAGAGGGGCGCATGCACCGGGAGAAACATTAAATTCAAAACAGTTTCCTGTATTAATGAAAAGGGCCACTGTTTTTATTTATCGATTATTGAATTAGCGATCCAATTATTTGAGATTAGCCATCCATTTGTTTGAGGATTGATCAATTAAAAAGTTTCGAGTAGGTTGATGTAGATGCCATTGCTCCCATCGCGACCCATACCATAATCAATGCCAATATTGGTATTGGTTTTCTTACTCATTTTAATTCTTAAACCAATGCCATAGCCAGCGGCAAATTCATCTGCTAGTTTTTGCTGTTTGGCTTCGTTGGTAGCTGTAGTTAAATTCAAGAAAGCCACAGCCCCCAATAAACCATTTTTTGAAATAGGAAAACGATACTCCGTTTCACCATACCACATATTTTCGCCACGAATTCTTCCTTGAATATAACCCCTACCCGTTCTATTATACATATCCCAAGAAATGCCAGGCATTTCTAAATAGGGTTGTTTACCGCTGGTAACAAATTGACCCATGGTCCAGAACCCAATGATATGGGGCCTTAGCAGCTTTTTGGTAGGGTTCCAATAGGTTCTAAATTCATAATACAATGTATTGTGCGAGCGAGTGCTACCAAATATTTCATTATTAATTCTAAAACTCATTAATGCATATTGTCCCTTTCTAGGGTTCACTGCATTGTCTCTATTATCAAATAAAAAATTAGCACTCAAGCCAACGGATGAGTACTCATCTTGTCTAATATTATTTAAAGTTGAATAATCATAGTGCGCTGTAAAAAAGCGATCAGGCCCTGTAGTGTCTAATAGTTGATCAACAATATTATAGTGTCTGTCTATATTGATACCAATACCAGCATACCAAGGACCCAATATTTTTTTATAGAGGGTTTGATAAAAGCGGATATAATTAAACTTCATGGGTTGTTCCGTTGCGGGAGGTCTAAAAGCATTATTGAAATTGATGCCCAAACCATAAGTGGGTTGAGAAAAAATAAGCCAGCGCCAATCCCCCTGCAAAACCCATTGATCATCTTTTAAATAAATCATGTTGCGAATATTCAGATTAAACTGATTTCGCGTGGTGATGGTGGCATTGGCTAAAATATTTGAACGACGTGTGCTAGCAGATTGACCAGACAAAAAACTGGTGCTGATGCCTCCCCCAATTACAAAACCCAATGCAGGATTATACCCTGGAATGGGTAAAAAGCTGGTGTAGAATTTTCGAGGAATCAAGGAATCATTTTGAAGTTGGACCTTGCGATTTTTAGATCCAAATAATACATCACTGATGTCTTTCTGTGGAAAGGGAATATTTTGTGCCACTGCCAGGTTGAACATGGATTGTCCAAATAGCAAAATGAAAAACAATTGTTTCAATAAAAGGGGTTTATTGGGCAATGCAATAGTATATTTATTAAAAGTACACTAAAATGAATAAACGCATCCTGACCGTTGTAATGAGTCTATTTTTAGTAACAGTAACTATTGATGGATTAAATGCACAAGTACTCCCATTAAGAGAGCAGGCTAAAATAATTGATGAAGTAATAGATGATCGATTAAATAATTTATTACCACAATTAATGGAACGAACAGGAATAGATATGTGGGTTATGATTACCAGAGAATACAATGAAGACCCTATTGTAAAAACCATGTTACCAGCTACTTGGATTAGTGCAAGAAGAACCACTATGTTGGTATTTTATTATAATCCCACCACCAAGGAATACACCAAGTCTGCAGTAGCCAGATACAATGTAGGTAGTTCAATAAAAGCAGCATGGGATATGACCAAGTATCCCGATCAGTGGGATGCATTAATGGCGTTGGTAAATAAACATCAACCAAAAAAAATAGGCATCAATATGTCTAAAAGTTTTGGACATGCCGACGGATTAGACCATACTGAATATGAACAATTCATGCAAAAATTACCGGCTACATTTAAAACAAAAGTTGTTTCTTCTGAACCATTGGCTGTGGCATGGTTAGAAACAAGAACAGCCAGAGAAATGCAATACTATCCGCAAGTAGTGCAAATTAGTAAAGCCATTATTGCAGAGGGATTTAGCAGTAAAGTAATTACACCAGGCATTACCACATCAGAAGACCTTGTATGGTGGTACAGACAAAAAATAAATAGTCTTGGCTTAAGCACCTGGTTTCATCCATCTGTAGAAATACAACGCAACGACCAAGTTGAATTTGATCATTTAAAAGCATTCAGCAACAAAGGATATGATCCAAAAAATATTATTCTACCAGGCGATTTATTGCATGTAGATTTTGGAATTACCTATTTACGATTAAACTCAGACATACAAGAACATGCGTATGTTTTGAAGCCAGCAGAAAAAGACGCACCCGAGTATTTAAAAAATGCATTAACTATTGGAAACCGATTACAAGATATTTTAACCAATCAATTTGCACTAAACAAAACTGGCAACAATATTTTAGCAGATGCATTGGCGCAAGCAAAAAAAGAAAATATCAACGCAACCATTTATACCCATCCAATTGGAGCACACGGACACGCAGCAGGACCAACAATTGGCATGTGGGATCAACAAAATGGTGTACCAGGTAGTGGTGATTATCCGATGTACTACAATACTGCATATTCAATAGAATTGAATGCAGCTGTTGAAATTAAGGAATGGAAAAAGACCATCCGAATCATGTTAGAGCAAGATGGGTTCTTTGACCAAACTGGTTTCAGATATATCAGCGGAAGACAAACCAAATTGCATCTAGTGGGTAACCCTAACTGGCAGTAGGTTCAGTAGCATTAGATAAAGGAACAGTAGCACTCATAATAAAAGCGGGTATGGTACAGATGATGACCCAAATGAAAAATTCATAATAGCCCATGTATTCGCTTAAGTAACCACTGAACATTCCAGGAATAATAAATGCAAAATGCATGGCAGCAGCAGCAAATCCAAAATAGGCCAATTGGTATTTGCCGGGTGCCATCTCTTGTAAGATATAATATACCAATGCCAATAAGCCAAAGCCATAACAAAACTGTTGAACTGCAACAAGTAGAATAATGGGTAGTTCATCCACCGGTTGTGTAATGGCTAAATAAGAATAGACCAACAAAGGAATATTCATTACCGAACATAAAATCAATAAGGTTTTTCTATTAAAGGTTTTGGAAGCAACAAAATAACCAGAAGCCAAACTACCAAGAACAAATGCAATTATTCCAATCACACCAAAAATAAAACTGGTATCTGCTTTATCAATCCCTAGCCCGCCGTCCATTCTAGATGCTTTAAAAAACATGGGTGCAATTTTAACAACCTGTGCCTCAGCCAATCGATAAAGAAAAATGAAAACCAATCCAATCCATAGATTTTTTTTCTTCAAAAATTGCAATAATACATCCCTATAAATAACAATTGCTTCAGGTGCAGATTCAACCGCATGCACAGCATCACCGCCAGTAGGTAATTTATTTACACTGATAACGCCCAATGCAATCATGGCTACAGCATAAATTAACATCACCGACATCCAAGCAATTTTTAAACCATATACTTCTTCTAATTGAAAAGCCAAAAACACCAATGCAGATCCAAAAATGGCTTTAGCTAATTGTTGAAATACTGCTTGCCAACCAATGAATTGTTGTTGTTGAAATTTATTCAACTCATTAATGTAAATACCATCAGCTGCCAAATCTTGTGCGGCTGCAGAAACAGCAATAGCAGTAAACAAACCAATGGACAAACCAAAGAAACGATCAGAAATAATACTCACCGCAACTAAGGCAAACAAGACTCCCAAAAAAAACTGAGACACATACACAAAGTATTTTTTAGTCTTGAACATTTCTAATAAAGGACCCCATAAAAATTTGAGTGCCCAAGGCAACATGATAAAAGAAGTCCAAAAAACCACTTCTTCATCAGGTAGTTCAAATGAATGATACATAATACCTGCTGTACTAGACAGTGCAATAAAAGGAATGCCCATTGCAAACCAGGTGCTGGCAATCCAACCTAAAGGCGCTACTTGTTTGGTATTAATTTCGGACACTATATAAATTTAGACGAATCAATAAAAACATGAATATAAATCATTTTTCCGCTTAAATAGATCGTTTAAAGCGAGGAATCGTTCTATGCTTGGTAGCTTGTTCATACGCGTAGGCCAATCCTATGATGGTGCCTTCTTGATAACTAGAAGCTATAAAGGAAAGCCCTACTGGCAAACCATGGACATCGCCCATAGGAACAGTAATATGCGGATAACCTGCCATAGCAGCCGGAGGACAAAAATAAAAACCAGGGTCTTGGTCTCCATTTACCCAGTCAATACAATGAGCCGGACCATAACTGGTACCTACTATTGCATCCAATTGATTTTCTTTCAGAACCCGATCAATGATTGCGCGAGCAGAAGTTGATTTAGCCAGTGCTTGTTGGTATTCGCTGCTTTTTAAATCACCTTTGGCATTGCTCATTTCTACCAGTTCTTGCTTAAAATATTTGAGTACTTTATCCGCATGTTTTTTATTGTACTCAATCAATTCAGCCATGCTCTTCACGCCATTTTTTACTGTAGATAAATATTTATTTAATCCATCTTTAAATTCATAGAGCAATACTTGAAACTCTGCATCACCCAATGGACCTGTTTCTTTTACCAATTCAACAGGAACAATCGTAGCGCCCAATTTTTTTAATTGATCAATTTCTCTTTGATACAAAGCCACTACTTCTTCTTGACGACCTCTTAAAAAAGATTGCTCTACTCCAATGCGTTTTCCTTTTAAAGCATCCTTATTTAAGAAGGCAGTATAGTCTTTAGCAATTTTATCTTTTGCATTTAAAGTCACTGCATCAGAAGGATCATAACCAACCATTGCATTCAATAAAAAAGCAGCATCAGCCACCGTGCGAGTCATAGGACCAGCCGTATCTTGCGTAGCAGAAATGGGAATAATTCCAGCTCTACTTACTAAGCCAACAGTGGGTTTAAGGCCAACAATTCCACAAAAAGAAGCAGGCGCAACAACAGACCCATCGGTTTCAGTACCCACTGCCACAGCGCATAAATTAGCTGAAACTGCAACAGCAGAACCAGCACTAGAACCGCAAGGAGAGCGATTGATTACATAAGGATTTCTGGTTTGACCGCCTCTACTACTCCAACCACTACTAGAACGAGTAGACCTAAAATTAGCCCACTCACTCAAATTGGTTTTAGCTAAAATAATGGCCCCTGATTTGCGTAATTGACTTACTACAAAAGCATCTTTTGCAGCAATATGATTTTCTAAAGCCAAAGACCCAGCGGTCGTATGCATTTTATCGGCCGTATCAATATTGTCTTTAATCATGATAGGAATTCCATGCAAAGAACCACGAAGTTTACCTGCTTTTCTTTCCTTATCCATTTGCTCAGCCAATTGCATGGCTTCTGGATTCACTTCAATCACCGATAAAAGATCATGTCTTCCTTGATCAATTTCACTAATGCGGCGCAAGTATAGTTCGGTCAATTTTACTGAAGAAAGGGTTCCAGCTTTCATAGCTGCTTGTAATTCGGCAATGGTGAATTCGGAGTATTCAAACTCATCTCTTCCAGTTGCTTCAGCAGCAGCTATTTCAGCACTGTCGGAACTATTGGTTTTAGATTGATCTTTGCCGCCGCCACATCCAGTTAAAACGTTAGCAGCCGTACCCGCTACAGTTACAGCAGCTGCAGCCGCCAAAGAACCATTGCGCAAAAATTTTCTTCTATTCATAAATCTAAATTGAATAATGAAAATAACATAAAAAGGCCAATCCACTTTGTACATTTGCCGCATGCAAAAACCAATCATTTGTGTAGGGGCCATTTTGGTAGATGAGCTCATCCATGCAGGACATTCTATTCTGCCTGCAACCACTGTAGATGCAAAAATTACTAAAACAGCCGGCGGGGTAGCCCATAATATTGCCAAACAGTTGAGTATACTAGGGGCAAATGTTCAATTAATCAGTGTATTTGGAAACGATAGCGATGGGGATTGGTTAAAACAATCTTGTAGTGCGGCAGGGGTCAAAATTGATGCCAGCATCACTAAAGAAGGTATTTCAGGAAGGTATTCTGGGGTCATGAATGTAGATGGATCACTGTATGCTGCATTTTTATCAAATGCCGCAGTAGAAATGGTTACACCAGCCCATTTAGAAGCACACCAAGCACTATTGCTGAGTGCGCAATATATTATGGCAGACGCCAATACCAGTATAGAAAGTATGGATTGGTTGTTGCAATTCAGTAAAAGAACAGGCATTCCATTTATCATAGAACCTGTATCGGTGCCACCTGCATCCAAATTAAAGGATATGGATTTAGACGGCTTGTATTTGGTAACGCCCAACGAAGATGAACTACCAGTGATATGTAGCGAAAAATCATTCTTAACACAATTGCAAGTAGAAGAATTATTAAAAAGAGGGGTGCAAAATATTTGGCTACACAATGGAAAGCAGGGCTCTGCATTTTATAATAAAGACAAAGCCATTACTTTGCACGCACCCGATATAGAAGTAGTAGATTGCACTGGAGCAGGAGATGGCTCCTTGTCTGGATTCTTGTTAGGAAAAACCTTGGGGAAAACAGATGAAGAATGCATTAAGCTGGCCCATACCTTGTCGGCAGAAATACTACAAGTGAACGGAGCCATCGTTACGCATTTATCACAGGCAGAATTATTATCAAGGGTTTCAAAATATTATCCCTCTTAAAGTTATTC
>Ga0209812_10002146_pt1 | contig 12228 bp, 3 predicted proteins | sample JI71714BDNA_FD_187502 | JGI IMG/M metagenome (GOLD analysis project Ga0209812, IMG submission 187502) | Wastewater effluent complex algal communities from Wisconsin, to seasonally profile nutrient transformation and Carbon sequestration -... | ecosystem: Engineered > WWTP > Effluent > Algae...
CCGCACCCGGTCGTTGCCAGCGCTGCGCGCGAGCTGCTCAACAAGTCTGACAACGAGAGATCGGGCGTGCTGTCGACCGCGATGTCCTTTCTGGGCCTCTATCGCGATCCAGTCATCGCCAAGGTCACCAGCCATTCGGATTGGCGAATTGCCGATCTGGTCAACGGTCGGCCGACCTCGCTCTATCTGGTCGTGCCGCCGTCCGACATCAGCCGCACCAAGCCGCTGATCCGCCTTATCCTCAATCAGATTGGTCGCCGCCTCACCGAAGAATTCGATCCTGCAACCAAACGCCAGCGCGTGCTGCTCATGCTGGATGAGTTCCCAGCTCTCGGCCGGCTCGATTTCTTCGAAAGCGCCCTCGCCTTCATGGCGGGCTACGGCCTCAAGGCTTTCCTGATTGCACAGTCACTGAACCAGATCGAGCGTGCCTACGGACAGAACAACGCCATCCTCGACAATTGCCATGTTCGCGTTGCCTTCGCGACCAACGATGAGCGGACAGCCAAGCGGGTCTCCGAAGCGCTGGGCACAACCACGGAACAGCGGTCGATGAAGAACTATGCCGGGCACCGACTTTCGCCCTGGCTTGGCCACTTGATGATTTCGCGCTCTGAAACGGCGCGCGCACTCCTCACGCCCGGCGAGATCCTGCAACTGCCGCAGACCGACGAGGTTGTGCTCTTGTCAGGAGCACCGCCGATCAAGGCGAAGAAGGCGCGCTATTACGCCGATCGGAGGCTGCAGTCTCGAGTGTTGCCCGCCCCCGAGAACTGCGGCCAGCCTGCGGACGCGCGCGCCACCGATGACTGGAGCGCTCTGCCCCCAATTGAGCCAGACCCCAAATCATCCGAAGTCGGCGGACGCAGGATCGATCCTGCCAATGGCGGCTTGCGGCGGGAGCCTGACCTGCCCGAACATGTCGAAGTGGTTGCGCGGCCCAAGTCTCCAGCAGCCGAATTCGACTTTGCTGAAGCTGACGGCGCAGACGCTGACCAATCAGCCGCAAACAACGAGCGCATCCGGCGCACGATGGAACGCGGCGCAAGGCAGGCCTCGCTCGACCTCGGCGACGGGATCGAACTGTGAAGCTGAAGCGTACGTTTCGGCTGCCGCCTGATGTGATCGACCAACTTGCCGAGTTCGCAATGCGCAGGCGCGTCGGTCAGCCCGATGTGGTGGAGGCCGCTCTGCGGTCTTTCATGTCGCCAGACAACCCTGAGCAGCTCGAAGCGGCGCTCAGTCGCCGCCTTGACCGCATCGACCGGCGGCTCGGACAGCTCGATCAGCAAGCCGAGATCACCACCGAAGCGTTGGCATTGTTCGTGCGGTTCTGGCTTACCGCCAATCCGCCGCTGCCGGATAGTGGTCTTGCCGCAGCGCAAGCGCAGGGCAAGGAGCGGTATGAGGGATTTGTCGAGGCACTCGCGCGCCGATTGGAGGGACGGTCCCGGTTGGGAGACTTTCGACCGTAGAGTGCGGGATTAATCGCCAACATTATTGCTTTCCGGTCGACCACTGAACTGTCCCAAAAAGGCTGTCCTACATTCTAGCAACCAATAACGTCGGCATTCGGGCCGTTGTTGAACGTCAGATCCTAGCCACGGCTAGGGGCTAAAACCGCCTGTCGGCTTCCGGGCACCAGCGTCCTCCCATTCGAGAGCCTTCTATTCGACGGATTTCTCGGAAAACCCGAGAGTGTTCGCATTTTCGATGAGGGTCCGAACTTTCGCCCGGTCCAGACCACCTGGCACTTCAGCATCGATTTCAAGTCGCAAAGTCACTTTGCTACCTGGGAGCGTGGTCAATTGCTCAACAATCGCCTCGACAATTTGATGCATGTCGCGGGCCGGACGGTCGGGCGAAATTGCAACTACACCACTAAACCGGGTCGGGTTGCGCTCGGAAGGTGTGGGGGTGGGCGGCGCAGGGGCTTGCTCTCCCGGCATTGTAGGTGCCCCTGCTTGCGGTGCACCGGGATCGGTCGCTGGCGGTTCTGCAGGCTTTGGGCGATGAGCTTCGGCTGCGTCCGGCTTGATAATCACGCTATCGCCGTCAATGACAATCATGGCATTGTTGGCATGATCGATGGCCAAGCCAAGATAAGCGCCCGCAGCTTCATCCCATCGTTCCGCGTAGGCGAAGGGACCAGGCAACATTCCGGCTACAGCTGACTGTACCGATCGGATCAGCACGTCCTGATTCTTGAGACGCGGCAGGTAGATATAGCGATTGAGGTATTCCCTTAGGTCTCGGAGCGAGAGATGGGGTTTCCCGTTCCAGATGTACTTCTGAAGGTCGCGATCTAGCCTCGTGGGTCCGAGTTCGGTCAGCAGACCCTCCTCGCCGACCAACTTCTTGCTGGCGCGCGCCAGCAGTCCGTCCTGAGCAGGGATCTTGCCTGACACCCATTCGACTTCAGATTGAGCACTCTCCTGAGCCGGATAGTGAAGATAACACCAGCCCTCTTTGAGGCGTGTTTTCACCGTTTCACTGGCCTCGGTCAGCTTTGTCTTTGCAAGCGCGCTGTCACTCTGGGTGAGGTTTAGGCGGTCTGTGTCGCGGACGATCTCGGTCCAAGCAAGCCACGTCCGCACCGCGTCTTTGAGATTGTCCAGCTGGCGCGCGTCGGCGGATATGAAAACCAACATGTTTCGATAAACCCGCGGCGTGCTTCCGCGCTGCAAGAGTATCTCTTTCGCCTCGGTCAAGGCTTCCGAACCGTCGCGGCCATTGTGGGCATGCGCCACCCCAAGCACCACAGCACGCACACCGCCTGCCTCGTCGGGCACTTCGGCGGAGCCGGATGGGGCCACCTGCACCGCATCGAAATGTCCCCGGTCCGCCAAGGCGTTCACGTACTTCATGAGTTCCGCGTCGATCGTCACATCGACCAGCGCGGACTCGATCTGCGCAGCCCGGTCGGTCGCAATGCGGTTAAGGCTGGCTGACATCGAATACCAATAGCGACCCAGATCCGCATGCATGAACTTCGCTTGGTTCGTCAGCCGCCTCAAGGCGTCGCCGAAAATCGCAGGACGCTCTCCAGGCTGCACAACGCCGAGGTTGATCTGCTTGTCGTCCAGCCCGGTATTCTGCTGCTGGTGGGTCGGTGCGGTGCCCATGAAGATCGCTCGGGCAACGCGCCGGGTGGCCGAATAGCGGTTCAGGTTCGGTGCCGATTGATCGATCTTGTAAGGCGTCGATGCAGTTCCATCCACGTCGCCCGCGATAATCGACTGCCAGCTGAGATCGAGGTAATGAAGCAGCTCTGGCTCGACGCGCGGAGAACTGACCGCAACGCTACCAGGCATGATCATCACCGAAGGGTCGCCGCTCATCCATAGCTCGTGGATTGCCTGAGCCATCAGTCGCAGCACACCGCGCGTTCGCTGAAATTTCTCTAGCGAACCCCAGCTGGTGTAGAGCTGGTCAAACAGTTCGGGGTGGATCGGATAGGCTTTCTCGAGCTTGCGCCGATAGTCCTCGTCCGCGCAGCCCTGTGGGAAATCGTTGGTGTTGTCGCGGTAGAGCTTGGCGAATTGCTTCAACGTATTGTCACGATGATGGAACTTGTCGCCTGAGATTTCCTTGAACAGGCGTCGACGGACAATCTCGTAGCTCTCTTCCTGGCTCGCAGGACGCCACGACGATTCCACGCGGCTGAATGTCTGCTTGAGACGCGCCAACGCCTCTTGGCCGCCCTCTCCGCCCACTTCGATCTGGGATGCCGGCAGCGATGCCACCAACAGCGTTCTCGGGCTCGCCTTCACAGCCTCAGTCAGCGACTGGACGAAGGACAGGTTTGCATCGAACGACCCTGAGGGGAGGCCCTCCACCTTGTATATCTGGCGGAGATAGGCGACCCATTCGTCGATCAGGATAAGGCACGGTGCGCACTTCTTGAAGATTTCCTCGAGCAGGTGCGAACCCGGTGCGATGCCATTGGCGTCGTTCTCGGCGATCATGTCGAAGGCTTCTGCACCGCCGAGCTGCCATGCGAGTTCGCCCCAGGTCGTCCGGATCTTGCGACCGCCATCGGCATTCAGCACATCCTGCGGACCACGCGACGTGCCGACAAGCACGGCGCGGTTGATGCCGTCGGGAACGCTTAGCCCTTCGCGCTCGAGCAGTTGGTCAAGACCGGAAAGGTCCTGAACCGGCGTCGGTCCCGCCATGTGATAGAGCGCCAACATGGAGTGGGTCTTGCCACCGCCAAAGTTGGTCTGCAGTTCGACAACCGGATCACCGCCGTTGCTAGATAGGCGCTTTGCGGCACCCAGAAGCAGCGTGCTCAGGCCCTCGGTCAGGTATGTGCGACTGAAGAACTGCTTTGGATCGCGGTATTCCGCAGGCGCGCTGCCCGAATGCACCTTGGCAAGATCGGCCGCGAATTCGGCCTGCTGGAACTCCCCGGTCGCCACATCCTGATGCGGTTCGACCACCTCGCGCCACGGCAGCAGTCCGGCCACAGTCTCAACCGAGATTTCGAGGCGCTGGGTCTTCCGGCGCTCCTCATTGCGCGCCAGCTCGGAAAACTTGGTCCGCAGGATGGTGTCGCGCATCTTGCCGATCTGATCGGCCGCTTCCCCAGCGCTGATCGCTTCCATCAGTCTCCGCATGGAATCGAGCGCGCGCTCGGCATCGTCGTAGGTGAAGTTCTCGTTGTGCGAGAGCTTGTTGCGCACGTCCAGCAACTCGGAGACGTAGGACCTTTCGGGATGGCCGAGGACGGTCGCGAAGGCTTCCTTCCAGAAAGCCATCATCGTCTTCAACAGGCCCTGCTGGTCCCAACCCACCTCACCGGCGGAGTTGGGGCGAAGGCCCTGGACGCGCTGGACCACCTCCAGCTGCCAATGACCTTTGATCGAGTTTTCAAGGCGCTTTTCGACGAAGGGGGTCAATGCCGCCGGGAGCAGCTCCATGCCTTCGAACACATACTGGCGGGTGCTTTTTGCCATCGTGAATCCCTTTAAACGTCGAAGCGCATCTGGCCGTCGCGGCGCGTGTCATGCACAGCCGCAGCCTGACGGGTGAGTTCGGTCCAGTCTGCGATCAAGGCGTTGTAAGCCGTAGCCTCCTTGGCATCTTTCCGCTTGTTGGCGCTAATGTCGTAAAGACAGTAGGCGAGGTCTTTCACGGCCTCAGCCTGATTGCCGATCTTCTTGAGCAAGACCGCCGCATCGCGCGAGATACCGTCTTTCTCATGTATTTTGACCAGATGTTGTAGGCATTCCCAGACGGTTAGGTGGCTGTCACCTTCCGGCTCCCAATCCTCGTCCAGTTCGCCGCGGGTCAAGATTCGGACTTTGCCTGCCGAACTTTCGACAATGCCTGCATGCTTGGCGCTTTCCACGGAAATACCCCGCGCGCGCGCAAGGTTGTCCGCTACGCCGTAGTCACCCTTCCCATTACCGTTCTGTTCGAACCAGGTGATTGCAAAGCGTGTGTCCGGGTCGAACTCACCTTGGATGCCACCGAGATATTCGTCTAGTTCACGGTTAATGAGCTGGAGCGCTGTCTTAACGGCCATTGGACTGTCGTCCGACTCAAGAACCGCGCTGTACCGGGAAAAAACTCCCATACCCGGACCGATGGCCGATTGCGGCATGTCCGCAGGAGCAATGTTCGCTGCTTGCAATTCAGCAATGGCCAAAGGCAGTTCACGCTTTAGTGCCCTTATGAATTCTGCCCGCGTAATAATCTCTGCGGTTGCGGCCTTTTTCCGGCAAACGAGAACAACCGAATTGGCTAGTGCATTCATCCCTTTCTTTAGCGCATTTGTAGCCTCTGTGCGAACCGGCCACGTGCCAACAATCACAAAACCAGATGTAATCACAGCCTCTAGGAACGAACTCCAGCCAGGCGAAGAAATCCCATCTTTTTCAATCTCAGATTGCTTGAATGCATAATAGATCGCCGCGGGAAATGCATCCGTCGACCCGCTGGACAGTACGCGCATGGCTTGCGTCATGCCGTCCATGAAATGGCTTTCCGCAGCGTCGGAGCTGCCATATCGAGTGGTGCTCGCAACCAATTCTTCGCGCTTCGGAACGGAAATGACGCCCATTATGTCGGGGTAGTCAGTCTGCAAACTACGGCGAAGCCACCCATAAAAAAAGTCGGATAGCTCTGCGTATTCGATATTATCATAGTAGGGTGGATCGGTCGAAAGAACGTAATCATTAACGAATTGATTTTTTTCTGATGCGTTATGCTGAACAACTGATCCCTCGGAGGTGCAAGTAAGGCAATCGAGAACCTCAGATACAGACAGCGCTGTTCCTGCAATATCGCCGCCTGCCCCTGCAAAAGGATTTGTCTCTGCAAACGTCCACTGCATTGGAAGCGCTTGACGCCCTAAAGCTCCAGCGAGCCGCCCCATACCTGTTTCCCAGATCGCCAGGGAGCAATTTCGAGTAAGCGCCTTACTAATTGAAAACGACAAGTAAACTCGCAGAGACCTAATATAGTCCTGCAGATCCCGATCGCTTTCGTTTATTTTGTAAATTGACTCTATCTCCGTTCTCAGATCTTTTAGGACGTCGACAAAAGCATTGATTGCAGCAAGTTGGCGCTCTGTGAATACATCGCCGAATCGTCTCATACCGTACAATGGAGTTTGAAAATTTCTATGCTTGAGCGGAATTGGCGTTTCTGGGCGCCACGCCGGTTCTGCATGCAGGGCAAGATGCTCCATCTCGGGCGTTGGGGAAATATAATTTCTGCCCTTTGAAGTTTCCACCACGACAGCCATCAGACGCTGGCCCATTTGGCCATTCTGCGCCGCTTGCCGTATGTACGTAAGCGGAATTGCCTCGCCAGTGACTGCGCAAATTGCTCCTGAGCGCCCGATATTCGGTGGACGGACAGGGCCATCACCATGCCGAACTTCGAATCTATAGTCAGTCCTGTTGTCGTTAAGCACGGGCTCTACCCAGACTTTCCGATCCGGCTTAACCAGTAGATGGAAATTTCGGACTAGCGGCGTCATCAGCGTCGACAAAGCAGGGTTAGGGCTCGGTACGGTTCGCGCCCAGATCCAAGCTATTACGGTCGCTTTGCCACCACCCAAATCCTGCGGCAGATCAACTTGAGGGTAGAGCTGCCCAACCCGTTCCCAAGCCTTCTCGCGCATCCACTCGCCAAAGTACTTTACGTCCTCGGCTAGCCCCTCTGCATTTCGATAGAATTGCCGATCCTTGGCGCCAGGATGTAAAGGCGGCATGTCTTTGAACTTTGGCGGAATCTCAATCATCGCCTTGCCAATCATGACGGCGACCGGGTTCAGGTCTGACCCATATGCGGGAAGCCCGAGGCGCTGAGCCTCAAGCGGGATTGACCCGCCGCCCGAGAACGGATCATAGACTGGCGGCATTACGCCGCCACAGCTTCGCCGGATTTCAGCTCGGGCACGCTCCAGAACTTCCTCATTCGTGGAGTTTTCCCACTTCACGAGGTCCTCGATGATCTCGAACAGACGCTTGCGCTCGATGTCCGCAGCACAATCTTCGAGGGTGGGCTCTGGCGTGTCGGGCAGGTCTCCATGAGCATCGACCTTGCGATCACGCCAGGTTTCAAGGCGCACTGCGAGATCCGCTTCGGCCCGCTCCCGGATCTTAGGGTCTTCCAGCAGCTTGTCCGTATAGCCGGAAGGGTCGTCCACCAACTGAGCGAACAACACCGCACGGCAAGCCGCGAGCGGCCGCCGCGCCCACCACAGATGGAGCGTAGACGGATGCCCGTGCCGGATCGATTTCTCCCGCGCAGACGCCGTGTTGATCGCCTCAAGCGGAATGGCGACTTCGATCAGCTTCTTTTTGTAGGGGGTGTTCATCATACTTCTTTCAATGCGGCGCTGCGGCTTCGATTTTTGAATCCAGGCGAACTAATTTGCGGATGCTCTGTTCATGTTTCCTCGCTCGACAGAACCAGTCTGTAGGTTGCCGGATGGAGAGTTATCTCGCCGGCATCGCGCAGCGCGCGCAGGCTAGTGCCTGTCATCTCGACGGGATCACCCTCGCGGTCGATTAGAATGAATGAGTAGGCGTCAGGCTTCTGGTCGAGCAAGCCCCAGAGATCGGCCTCGATTTGTAGTGGCTCACGCTCGAGACAATGCTCTTTAGCATAGTAGTGCCGCCGGAGCTCGCCGCTCGCTGAGCGACACTCCCAGGGGAATCGGGCGCCGTTTGCGCGACCGATCCAGCTTCCGTCCGAATGATAGAAGCGATCCTCGCCATCGGGCTTGTACCCAAGGGCAAGTGCGAAGCGTGTAATCACACTGGGGCTAGGCGGTTTCGGTGGCGTGCGCGGACGGCTGACAGTCTCTGATGCCAAAAGCTCCTCTGCCGGGTTTTGCGCAGGCGATTGCTCTGAAGTGGGCGGGCTTGCTGGCTCGTCATCTTGGGACAAGGTTTGCTCGATCAAGGGTGCGGTGTCATCATCCTCCGGAGATTTTTCACGTTGACCTTCGGCTCCCTGCCTATCTTCGTTCTGAACGGAAGTGGCAGCATCAGGCTGGTCCTCTGAAACGGGCGGAACGACCAACTTTTCGGGGCCGAGAGTAAAGTTCTCTTCGAGATAATCCTTGATGTCCGCTGGCGGCCGCTCGAAGGCATACACCAAAGCAGCCCGAATATCGGCGCTAAGCCCTTTTCCAATCTCTTCGGGCACACGCTTGGCGAGTTTCGCCATCGATAAGGGGCCGACAAACAGCTTGCCGTTGATCCAAAGAATGTCGGTCAGCCGCGCAGTGCCGGCAGGTACACCGTCGAGATAGGGAATCACCTCCAGCTTTGGAGCGTTGACCCAACACGTTGTAGCAATCGCGGCAGCGATTGTGCGGACACGCTCAACCTCGTCTGGATCAGATATTTCGATCCGGGCAAGCTGCCTGCCAAATGCAGTTAGCCAGGCGCGACGATCGTCTAGACCTGCGACATGAGGCGGTTGGTTGAATCGATCCTCCACGAGGTCGGACAGAGCATGAAGAGAGGAAAACGGGGGGTTGCGAACCGTTTCAGCCGATAGCTGACGGAAATCAGCAGTCTTCCGCTTCACCCAGTCATGCAGATGCCCATAGGTAAATAGGCTCTGCATGCTAAGTCCATAGGCTAGACCTCCGATTTCGACCCACTCACCAGCCATGTTTGTCCAACACCGGCATTCTTCCCAGATACGGGTGGGGTATCGTGAAATCAGTGTCCGAACCCGGCGCGCGTCATCGGGCGAAAGGACCTTGCTGTGGGCCAGCGTCCTTAGCCATTGCAATGCGAGATCAGCCGAAGGTCGGTCAGCCACCCCGACGCGGTGCCATAAGCTCAGATCCGCCACTGATTCCCTGACAACCGCGGCGCCCGGAACATCGTTTTCGTCCCCGGCGAGGAACACACCGCCCGCCGTGACCCAACTACCATCCTGCGCAAGGATCAGCTTTTCGGTTCTGAAGGCGTCCTTGATTGTCTGCGCGTCAGGCGTTGAAGCAGCATAAAGCATCTGATCAAGACGCCGATACCACTTCTCAACCTCATGCGCTGGCGCCTTGTCCGACTTTGCCAGCGCGCGTAGGCGATCAAGCAATCGGCCAGGCCCACTAGGTACACTCCGAACACCGAAGAGGTCGAGCAGCGGACGCGTCGTTTCGCGATCAAGCAGCCCGTACACAAAGGGCTCGATGTCAATCAGCGATTCCGTCTCGGGCGTCCTGCGCATCAGATCGACCGGTAGCTGGAACATGTTCCGCGTGTCCGGAAGGCAGGGTTTAGCTCGCAGCTTTAGGAGCCAAGCGGTGAGAAGACGCTCTGACGAAACTGATCGCGTAGATCCGGTGGTCGCTACCTGGAAAAGGCGAGCGTTAACGGCCCGCGACCAGTAGGTATCCCGTTGATCAAATATCCCGCCAACAAGCTTCGCCCAAATTCCTTGGTCGGTTTTCGCTATTCCTTCCCAGTAACGCCAATAGTCAGCGGGAAAATCCCAATCCTCAATGACGAACTGGTTGGTGACGTATGGATAATAGAGCGCACTTTGGGCGCCACGTTCCTTCGCCTCGGAGGTGAGCTGCTGTCGCCCATAAAGGCTCTGCCGCTTTTGAACCAATGGCGCCATCGTCTGAAGCCCAGACCGACCAGACGCCACCCATCGCAGCCACTCTTCCCGCGTGCAGGATTTGAAGCTCGCGACATAGTCGCCGTGCAATAGCTGAGCTTTCCGGACTGATTCCGGCAGCAGTTCCTCAAGGGTCCCATTTTCATCAAACATAACGCCCTTAGCGATCGGGCGCAGTTTCAAATCGGCGCAAGCATACCGGAAGGCATCACCGATCGTGACACCTAGTTTAGCCGAAATCTGGGCAAGCCGCACACATTCGGCAAGCTTTGGCTGACCAGTGCTGAAATAGTCGGAGGCAACCTGCTCGATCACTGCGTTGACGTCGCTTGTCCCGTCGAGGCCGATCTCCTCCAGCACAGCGAAGGCCGCCTCAACGGTGTCGTTGCTGGCCTCACCGGTCGCCTTGTCACGGCGCTGCTCTGCGAGGAAGCGTGTCCAATTCTGATTTAGGACGATCAAGTGGCTAGCAAGGAACTCCCAATCGCTATCCGACTGAAGCAGCTTCTTTTCACCAAGTCGGACGATTTCCGACGCAGCATAAAGCACTTCCTTGCCCTGAACGGGTACTATCCGCAGAGCATCGGCGTCATGACACTGCCAACCCGTTACCTCCGGCGCGATATACGTCCACAGTTTCAAAAGATGCCGCCAGGTCGCGGGTTTCGGCAGATGGCTTTTACGCAACCTTTCGAGCAAATCCTCCTTGGAGAACTCCTCTACCAAACCCCAATGAACGAGCTTGACCCGATTGCTGGCAGATACATGTTGGCAAAGCGCTGGTCGGGACTTAGTGTCCAACAGAACCATAGCTTGATCCGCTGGCCAAATCTCGAAAATTGGCCGCGGGACGGCAATGGCAGCCTGGCCCGCGACCAGCGCCCCTTCCTCGGTCAGCAGGATCGACTTACCCTCGAGGTTGGCGTCAAATGCCATTTCGACAATCGCGCCGCACGCACCCTCGAGCGTCGTTGCCTCCCGATCTACGTCCGGAAGCAAACCATAGCCATTCGCACGGTCCGGTAGACCGAGATTTGGCTGCTCAAGCCATTCCATCATGGCGTTGGCCGCCAGTTGGCCGGCACGGTTTAAGAGCCAGCGATTTGTGGGCGAAGTCTCAGGATCCTTGATCTTGAGACGAGCAGGGTCCTGGATAAAGGGCGCGTTGCAGGCAAAGGGCAGCGCTGTTTCAACGCCTGTTGGAAGCACGACATAAAGCCGACCCTTGGCGCCTAGAACGATTTCGACACGGCAAGGCGGGAAGTCGCCACTATCGTCGGCTCCAAGCATCCGCTCCTTGCGAATCTCGTCGAGCGCTTCTGAGGGGAACACTTCTTCAGCCGATCGGACCAGAAGAAAAGCTTCATCTCCCTTGTCGTCGAGCGACATCCATTCGCTCTCAGCGACCGGGCCCGCCCCAAGGCTTTGCCAGTGAACGACCCGCTCTCCGATCTGAAGCCGACGGATTTTCTTGAAGAAAAGCAACGAAACCGGGCTTTTCAGCCATTCATCGAGGTTCTTCTCAACTTCGCGGCGGAGAAGTGGGTTGGCAATGGCGACTTGTACCCGAGTGAGGCCATCCGAGGAGCAATTTCCCTCAATCCAATGCGGTTCGGTAAATCGGTTGCTTTTGAATGCGACTGCCAATGTGGGGGTGATCAGCTCGACGCTGTCACCCAAGCTGAAAGTGCTCTTGAAGCCAATCCCTCTGAACCCGATCGTGTGAAGGGCGCGCTTATTTGAGTAGCCGAACCGGCAAATTGACGCGAAATGCGCTTCGATAAAGTCTTCGCCGTTATGCTCGAATACGAAACGCTCGTCTTCGATCAAGACGCGCGCCTCAGTTGCACCAGCGTCATCTGCATTTTGCAGCAGCTCAGACAAGATATGACGCGGGCTCTGTACTTGTTTGAAGAGCTGATGCCACGGTCCCGCAAGCTCTGGGTCAGCCTCAAGCTGGTCCCAGCGCTTGGACGCGCCTTCCCTGATCGAATGAAAGTAGTCAGGTGGGCCAGCTTTCACTGGTGTCGATTGGCGTTTCTCGCTCATGAGGGTGAGGTGGCCCGTTCGAGCAAACGTTGAAGATGGAATTGCACCGCAGTTTCCATGAACGAAGGCTCG
>Ga0209812_10002147_pt1 | contig 12228 bp, 11 predicted proteins | sample JI71714BDNA_FD_187502 | JGI IMG/M metagenome (GOLD analysis project Ga0209812, IMG submission 187502) | Wastewater effluent complex algal communities from Wisconsin, to seasonally profile nutrient transformation and Carbon sequestration -... | ecosystem: Engineered > WWTP > Effluent > Algae...
GGTGCAGGCCCAGGTGCTGCCGCCCGAGCAGGCGCTGCCGCTGCTGGAGCAGGCCCTGGCCTCGCCCACGCTGGCGGCCAGCGCGGGTGCCGCCCTGCCGCTGCACGTGCGCCTGGCGCAGGTGTGCCTGGCCCTGGGCGACGCCGCGCGCGCCCACCGCGCCGCCGAGCGCGCGGCCGACTGGCTGCTGGCCGTGCACCCGCTGGAGATGACGCCGGCCGAGGTCTGGCTCACGCTCGCCCAGACCGCCCTGGCCGCGGGCGACGAGGCCCAGGCGCGCAGCGCCGCGCGGCAGGGGCTGGCCTTCGTCGAGCAGGTGGTGGCCGAGCACCTGGACGCCGTCTACCACGAGGGCTGGCGCCGCCAGAACGCGGTGAACGCCGCGCTGGCCATGCTGGGCGCCAAGCTGGGCCTGGCCTAGCCGGCCGGGCCGGCCTCACAGCTGCGGCGCGTGGCGCAGCTCCCAGCGGTCGTCGTAGTACATCGTGGTGCGCGCGTCCACCTGGTAGGCCACGCGCTCGGCCTTGGTGGCCAGCACCGCACTGCCGCGCTGCAGCGTCCAGTCGCGCACGCTCCAGGCCTGCACCGGCGTGTCGGCCGTCACCACCCGCGTGGGGCCGTAGGCCATGCCGTGGTTGAGCAGCAGCGGCGCCGGCCCAGTGGCGGGTGGGTCGCTGCAGGTGTCGCGCACCTTGAAGCTGCTGCCCGTGAGCCCGGGGCTGATCTCGAGCCGGAACTCCGTCACCGCCTCGCCGCTGGCGGCGAACACCAGCTCGTCCACCGCGAAGCTGCTGCCGATGCGCGTGAGCTCCACCGGCTGCAGGCAGTCGTCGGCACTGCGCACGTCGAAGAACATCGACTGCAGCGCCGTGCTGCCGCGGATGGTGCCGCCCTGGAGGATGGGGCCGTCGAGCTCCAGCCGCACGCGCAGCGCCTGCACGCCCTCGTCGGTGTCCCAGACCTCGGTGTCGAAGCCGGCGGTGGAGAAGAAGTCGAGCTCGAAGCGCAGGCAGCCCTTCACGCAGCGGTCCACGCTGGCAAAGCTGCCCTCGGGGTAGCCCAGCAGCTGTGCCTGGCGCTCCAGCCCGATGCGGGCCGGGATGATGCGCGTGAGCACGTGCTCGTCGCGGCAGATCTGGAATTCCTCCTTCATGCAGACCTCGGCCGCCACCGGGATGAGGGCGTTCAGCTCAGCCTGGTAGTCCACGTCTTCCACGCCCAGCTGCTGCTGCTGGCGCTGCACGTCCAGGATGGTCTGCAGCGCCAGCCGCGCCGCGGCGCAGCTGCCGGCGGCGGCCGCGATGCGCGGGCGCACGACCTCGCCGTCCCACTCCTGCAGCAGCGTGCCATCGATGAGTGCGTCCAGCGCCGCGCCCTCGGCGTCGCCGCCGATGCGGCTGCGCACGGCCTCCACGTCGGCGTCCAGGCCCTTGCTGCGCACCACGGCCACGCCGCTGAAGTGCAGCACCTGGATGCGGATCTGCGCCGTGGGCTCGGGCGCGGCAAAGGCCAGCTTCTGGCCGTCGCCGTCCCAGGTGACGAAGAGCTGGTGCTCCAGCGGCACGGCCGCGCCGGGCGCGGGCTCGATCACCAGCGTGGCGGGGTTGACGAAGCGCAGGCCGCTGGGCTCCATCTGCACGCCCAGCCGAGTGCGGGGCGTCTCGCCCACGGGCAGGCCGGTCACCTCGGTCACCGGCGTCAGCGTGATGCGCACGGGCTCCAGCAGGGCGTTGCCGGGCACGATGAGCGTGTAGGCGCTGCCGTCGGCGCCGGTGGCGCGGACCGTGCCGCCTTCGAGCGGCACATCGAGCGAGACGGCGCGGCCGCTGTCGGCGGCGACCGACACGCTGATCGGCGGCGCGGTGGTGTCCAGCGTGTAGGGCGTGAGGCGCCCGCCGCCGCTGCCGGGGCCCGGGCCGGGTGCGGCGGCGTCGCCGCCACCCCCGCCCCCGCAGGCGGCGAGGGCCAGCGTCAGCGCGGCGGCCAGGCCGCGCCAGCGGCTGGGCCCGCGGGGCGGGCCGTGGTCGAAGGGGTGGGTGGCTGGGTTCATGGCGTCCTCGCGGTGGGCCTGGGGCGTGGCCTGCGCGCCCACTGTCGCCCGCGCAGCGTCAGGCGAGCGTCACGCCGGGGCGGCCCGGGGCCGGCGCCAGCCGCATGCCCTCCTTCGAGGGGAGGGGCCGGCCGCTGTGGCACAGTGCCCGCATGAGCCCGACCCTGGAATCCGCCACCCCCACCCGCACCGTGCAGGCCGTGTGCCCGCACGACTGCCCCGACACCTGCGCGCTGCACGTCAGCGTGGCCGGTGCGCCCGGGGCCGAGCGTGTGGTGCGCGTGGCCGGCGACCCCAGCCACCCGCCCACGCACGGTGTGCTGTGCACCAAGGTCAGCCGTTATGCCGAACGCACCTACAGCGCGCAGCGGCTGCTCACGCCACTGAAGCGCGTGGGCCGCAAGGGCGAGGGCCGCTTCGAGCCCATCGGCTGGGACGAGGCCCTCGACACCATCGCCACGCGCCTTTCGGCCATCGCGGCCCGCAGCCCCGAGGCCATCCTGCCCTACAGCTACGCCGGCACGATGGGCCTGGTGCAGGGCGACGGCATGGCGGCGCGCTTCTTCCACCGCCTGGGCGCCAGCCTGCTGGACCGCACCATCTGCGCCAACGCCGGCGGCGAGGCGCTGGCCGCCACCTACGGCGGCAAGCTGGGCATGCGGGTGGAGCGCTTCGTCGACAGCAAGCTCATCCTCATCTGGGGCAGCAACCCCATCACGAGCAGCCTGCACTTCTGGACCTTCGCCCAGCAGGCCAAGCGCGCCGGTGCGAAGCTGGTGTGCATCGACCCGCGCCGCACCGAGACGGCCGAGAAGTGCCACCAGCACATCGCCCTGCTGCCCGGCACCGACGGCGCGCTGGCCCTGGGCCTGATGCACGAGCTGTTCGCGCACGGCTGGATCGACCGCGACTACCTCGAGCGCCATGTGGACGGCTGGGAGCAGCTGCGCGACAAGGCCCTGGCCTGGCCGCCCGAACGCACCGCGGCGGTCTGCGGCATCAGCCCCGACGAGGTGCGTGGCCTGGCGCGCGACTACGCGCACACCACGCCCGCCGCCATCCGCCTGAACTACGGCATGCAGCGTGTGCGCGGCGGCGGCAACGCCGTGCGCCTGGTGGCCCTGCTGCCCTGCCTGACGGGCGCGTGGCGCCACCAGGCCGGCGGCCTGCTGCTCAGCAGCAGCGGCAGCTTCCGCGGCGCGCGGCGCGACGCCTGGCTGCAGCGGCCCGACCTGCTGGGCGCGCGCCGGCCGCGCACCATCAACATGAGCACCATCGGCGACGCGCTCACCCACCCGGGCGGCGGCGACTTCGGCCCCAGGATCGAGGCCGTCGTCGTCTACAACAGCAACCCGGTGGCGGTGGCGCCCGAGAGCCGCAAGGTCGTCGATGGCTTCGCGCGCGAAGACCTCTTCACCGTGGTGCTCGAGCACTTCCAGACCGACACCGCCGACCACGCCGACATCGTGCTGCCCGCCACCACGCAGCTGGAGCACTGGGACGCGCACTCGGCCTACGGCCACACCTACGCCATGCTCAACCGCCCGGCCGTGCCGCCGCTGGGGCAGGCGCTGAGCAACGCCGAGGTCTTCCGCCGCCTGGCCGTGCGCATGGGTTTCGACGAGCCGTGTTTTGCCGACAGCGACGAGGCCATGGCCCTGGGCGCCTTCGACCCCGCGGTGGTGGACACCGCCGAGCTGCACGCGCGCGGCTGGAGCCGCCTGAAGCTGCCCGAGGCGCCGTTTGCCGACGGCGGCTTTGCCACGCCCAGTGGCAAGGTGGTGGTGGACGCACCCGGCCTCGGCGTGCCCGACTTCGTGCCCAGCTACGAAAGCGCCCAGTCGGCCCCCGAGCTGGCTGCGCGTTACCCGCTGGCCATGATCTCGCCGCCGGCGCGGCACTTCCTCAACAGCAGCTTCGTCAACGTGGAAAGCCTGCGCGCCGCCGAGAAGGAGCCGCGCCTGGAGATGCACCCCGTGGACGCCGCTGCGCGCGGCATCGCCCAGGGCGCCACGGTGCGGGTGTTCAACGACCGCGGCGAATACGTCTGCAAGGCCGACCTCAACGGCGCCGCGCGCCCCGGTGTCGTCAACGGCCTGGGCATCTGGTGGCGCAAGATGGGCCTGAACGGCACCAACGTCAACGAGCTCACGCACCAGCGCCTCACCGACATCGGCCGCGCGCCGGCCTTCTATGACTGCCTGGTCGAGGTCCAACCCTGCTGAGCGGCGGAGGCGGCTGGTGAAGCTGGGCCTGCTGGGCGCTGTGGCCATGGGCGTGGTGGCGCTGATGCTGGGTGGCTGCAGCACCGTGGGCTACTACGCCCAGGCCGTGAACGGCCACCTCGAGCTGATGCAGCGCGCGCGGCCCGTGCCCGAGGTGCTGGCCGACCCCACCACGCCCGCGCCACTGCGCGAGCGGCTCGAGCTCAGCCAGCGCATGCGCGATTTCGCCGTGGCCGAGCTGAAGCTGCCCGAGGGCAAGAGCTACCGCCGCTACGCCGACCTGGGCCGCAACGCCGTGGTGTGGAACGTGGTGGCCGCGCCCGAGCTGAGCCTGCAGCTCAAGACCTGGTGTTTCCCGGTGGTGGGCTGCGTGGGCTACCGCGGCTACTACAGCCAGGCCCGGGCCGACGCGCTGGCCGCCGAGCTGCGCGCTGAGGGCTACGAGGTCATGGTCTACGGCGTGCCGGCCTACAGCACGCTGGGCAAGCTCGAATGGATGGGCGGCGACCCGCTGCTCAACACGTTCGTGAACGGCACCGAGGCGGACCTCGCGCGCCTGATGTTCCACGAGCTCACGCACCAGGTCGTCTACGTCGACGACGACACCACCTTCAACGAAAGCTACGCCACGGCCGTGGAGCGCATCGGCGGCCGCCTCTGGATGGAGCGCCACGCCACGCCCGAGGCGCGCGCCGCCGACGCCCAGCGCCTGGCGCGCGCGGCGGCCTTCCGCGCCTTCGTGCAGCCCTGGCGCGCCGAGCTCGACGCCCTCTACCGCAGCGGCCAGCCGCCCGAGGCGATGCGCGTGGCCAAGGCCGAGGTGATGGCGCGCCTGCGCCAGGCCTACGAGGCCGTGAAGGCCGACCCCACCAGCCCGCTCGCGGGTTTTGCCGGCTACGACGGCTGGTTCGCGCGCGCCAACAATGCCGCCTTCGCGGTGATGGGCGCCTACAACGACTTCGTGCCCGCCTTCGAGCGCCTGTTCGAGGCCTCGGGCCGTGACTTCGCCCGCTTCCACACCGAGGTGCGTGCCCTGGCCCCGCTGCCGCGCGCCGAACGCCGCGCGCGGCTGGGTGCGCCACCCTGACCACCTGCCCACCTGCTGCCCCACGGAGACCCTCACGTGCCCGACATCAAGATCCACCGCGACCATTCGCTCGGCCTGAAGCGCGCCCGCGAGGTGGCCTGGCAATGGGCCGAGCAGGCCGAAGCCAAGTTCGACATGGAATGCACCGTGATCGAGGGCGAGACCAGCGACACGGTGGAGTTCACGCGCAGCGGCGTCAGCGGCCGCCTCATCGTGGCCGACGATCACTTCGACCTCGAGGCCAAGCTGGGTTTCCTGCTCGGCGCCTTTGCCAAGACCATCGAGGGCGAGATCACGAAGAACCTCGACGCGCTGCTGGCCCAGCCGGCCAAGCCCGCCAAGGCGGCCAAAGCCCCTGCGGCCGGCGCGCGCAAGTCCGCGGCGAAAAAATGAGCCGCATGAAGCGCACCCACCTCCTTGCCGCCGCACCGGCCCTGGTGCTGACCGCCACCCTGTATGGGGCCGCCGCGCCCGCGGCCGCGCAGGGCAACGGCGCCGCGCCCGCGCCTGCCAACTGCCCGCCGCTGCTGCAGCACACCGTGCCGCGCCTGCAGGACGACAAACCCCAGAACCTGTGCCAGTACGCCGGCAAGGTGCTGCTGGTGGTGAACACCGCCAGCTACTGCGGCTTCACGTCGCAGTTCGAGGGCCTGGAGGCGCTGAACGCCCGGTACGCCGCGCGTGGCCTGGTGGTGATGGGCTTTCCCAGCGGCGACTTCAAGCAGGAAGCCGCCGACGCGAAGAAGACCGCCGAGGTCTGCTTCAACACCTACGGCGTGAAGTTCCCGATGTTCGCCACCGGCCCCGTGCGCGGCGCCGATGCGCAGCCCATCTTCCGCCAGCTGGCGCAGGCCACCGGCCAGCAGCCGAGCTGGAACTTCAACAAGTACCTCGTGGGCCGTGACGGCAAGCCCATCGCGCACTGGGGCAGCATGACGGGCCCCACCAGCGGCAGCATCACGAGCGCCATCGAAAAGGCGCTCGGCAAGAGCTGAGGCTTACTTGAGCGACTCGATGAGGTCGATGTATTCCTGCATCGCCTCGTCCGAGCCCTTGCCCTTGACGGCCGCCCAGGCGTCGTACTTGGCGCGGCCCACCATGTCGGTGAAGCCGGGGCGCTTGCCCTCGACATCGCCCTCGGTGGCCTGCTTGTACAGCGAGTAGATCTTCAGCAGCGTCATGTTGTCGGGCTTCTCCGGCAGCTGCTTGCTGGCGGCGACGGCGGCTTCGAACGCGGCTTTGAGGTTGGCCATGGTGTGTGCACCCGGGAGAGTCTGAGCTTGACGCTGGCGATGCTACACAGCATCGTCGCCCGCTCCGGCGCGCCGAGCTGCGCCCGTTGCCCAGGAGAAACCCGATGAACGGCGTCGCGAGCGCGGCGCAGACCAGCCCCCACGCCGCCGGCCCGCGCGCCGAGCGCATGTCGCGTGTGGACACCGCCTGGCTGCGCATGGACAACGACGTCAACCTCATGATGATCGTTGGCGTGTGGCTGCTCACGCCGGCCGTCACGCTGGAGGCCCTGCGCGAGCGCATCCAGGCCAAGCTGCTGCAGTACGACCGCTTCCGCCAGAAGGCCGTGGCCGATGCCATGGGCGCCAGTTGGGTGGACGACGAGGCCTTCGACATCACCGAGCACGTGGTGCCCATGGCGCTGAAGCCGCAGCGCGGCGAAAGCGAGCGCCACGCGCTGCAGCGTGCCTGCGGCGAGTTGGCCATCACGCCGCTGGATGCGAACCGCCCGCTGTGGCAGATGCACCTGGTGGAGACCTACGAAGGCGGCAGTGCCCTCGTGGCGCGCATCCACCACTGCATCGGCGACGGCATCGCGCTCATCAGCGTGATGCTCAGCATCACCGACGGCGGCACCGACCCGCCCAAGCGCCGCCGCAAGGCCGCGGCCGACGAAAGCGCCGAGCCCGACTGGCTGGCCGACGCCGTGCTCAAGCCGCTGACCGACCTCACCATCAAGGCCATCGGCATGTATGGCAGCGGCGTGGGCAAGAGCATGGAGGTGCTGGCCAACCCGGCGCAGCCGCTGCTCTCGAGCATGGGCATGGCCAAGAGCGGCCTGCAGGTGGCGCAGGACGTCGCGGCCCTCGCGCTCATGCCCGACGACTCGCCCACGCTGCTCAAGGGCAAGCCCGTGGGCCGCAAGGTCGTGGCCTGGGGCGAGCCCATCCCGCTGGAGCAGGTCAAGGCCATCGGCAAGGGGCTGGGCTGCACCGTCAACGACGTGCTGCTGGCCTGCGCCGCCGGCGCCATCGGCAGCTGGCTGGCCGACCAGGGGCAGGATCCAGCCGGCAAGGAGATCCGCGCCATGGTGCCGGTGAACCTGCGCCCGCTGGACAAGGCCTGGCAGCTGGGCAACCGCTTCGGCCTGGCGCCGCTGGTGCTGCCGGTGGGCATCGCCAACCCCATCGAGCGTGTGTACGCCGTGCACCGCCGCATGGCCGACATGAAGGGCAGCTACCAGCCGCTGCTGGCCTTTGCCGTGCTCTCGGTCAGCGGCCTGTTCATCAAGCCCGTGCAGGACGCCGTGCTGGGCCTGTTCGCCAAGAAGACCACGGCCGTGATGACCAACGTGCCGGGCCCGGCGGTGCCGCTCAAGTTCTGCGGCAGCACGCTGCGCCAGACCATGTTCTGGGTGCCGGCCTCGGGCGACGTGGGCGTGGGCGTGAGCATCCTCAGCTACGGCGGTGGCGTGCAGTTCGGCCTCATCACCGACGAGCGGCTCTGCCCCGAGCCGCAGCAGATCATCGACCGCTTCGAGCCGCAGTTCGAGCAGCTCACCTGGCTGACGATGATGCTGCCCTGGGCCGGCGAGCCCGATTTCTGAACCCCCACCCCCAGATCTGCAAGGAGCAAGACCATGGCCGTGAGCGTCGACATCGACCTGGGCTACGAGTTCACCGTGAAGGCGCCGTTCGACGAGGTGTTCGACGTGCTGTCGGACGTGCCCACCTCGGTGAGCCACTTCCCCAAGGTCGAGCAGCTGGTCGACATGGGCAAGGGCGTCTACCGCTGGGAGATGGAGAAGGTCGGCACCGCGCAGGTGAACATCCAGACCGTCTACGCCAGCCAGTACGTGGCCGACAAGAAGAAGGGCACGGTGGTCTGGACACCCGTCAAGGGCGTGGGCAATGCGCAGGTGGGCGGCAGCTGGACGATCGCCAAGGCCAAGAAGGGCACGGCCATCACGCTCAAGACCGCCGGCACCGTGGAGGTGCCGCTGCCGGGGCTGATGAAGATGGTGGTGGTGCCGGTGGTGAAGAACGAGTTCGAAGGGCTCGTCGAGAAGTACATCGACAACCTGATCAAGCGCTTCGGCGGCGAGGTCTGATCGCCGCGGCGCCAGCTGCGTTCAGGCCGCCGGCGCCGCCAGCCACCACAGCTCGCCCGGCACAGGCTGGCGCTGCTCCAGGCGCAGCGTGGCGGCCTCGGGCGTGCGGGTCTGCACGAAGCCATGGCGTGCGGCCAGCGCCTCCAGGTGGACGCGGCCGTGGGCATAGCGGGCGGTGGGCAGCAGCGCCACCGCAGCGCCCGCGGGGGCGGCCTCCACGCTGAAGGCGAACACACCGCCCGGCGCCAGCACGCGGCGCACTGCGGCGAACACGGGGTCGAGGTCGCCGAGATAAATGAAGACGTCGGCCGCCAGCACCAGATCGAGCGAGGCGGCCGGCCGCTGCCGCAGGTGGGTCAGCAGCTCGGCCGTGTGCAGCGCGTCGTAGGCGCTGGTGGTGCGGGCCTGCTCGACCATGGCACCGGAGACATCCAGCCCCTCCAGCCGCTCGGCCAGCGGGCGCACCAGGCGGCCGACGAGGCCGGTGCCGCAGCCCAGGTCCAGCGCCGTGGCGTAGCGGCGGTCCACCAGGCCCGGCAGCAGCAGCTCGGGCGCGCGGTACTCCAGGGTCTCGAGGTGCTGCTCGAAGCCGGCCGCGTAGCCGTCGAACAGCGCCTCCACGTAGCCCGGCGGTGGCAGCGGCGGCGTGGCGGCGTCGCGAGCGCCGCGCAGGCTGGCCAGCAGCCAGGCCGCGAGGGCATCGGCGGGGTCCAGCTCGGTCGCGCGCTGCAGCGCGGCGAGCGCGGCCTCGGGCTGGCCCAGGTCCTTGTGCAGCGAGCCGGCCAGGCGCCAGGGCTCGGCCCAGTCGGCGTGCCGGCTGCACAGTGCGCGCGCCTCGGCCAGGGCCTCGTCCAGCCGCTCCAGGCGTGCCAGGCACTCGGCGTGGCGCAGCGCGGCGCGCGGCGGCGGCGAGGGCAGGGCGAGCAGGTGCGTGTAGGCCGCCAGCGCCTCGGCCGGGCGCGCCAGGGCCAGCAGGGTCTCGCCCAGGTGGGCCCAGGCCTCGGCGTGCGCGGGTGCGGCGGCGCTGGCCTGCTGCAGCAGCGGCAGGGCCTCGTCCGCACGGCCCTGGGCCAGCAGCGTGGCGCCCAGGTTGGTGAGGGTCGACGGCCGCCCGGGCAGCGCCGCCAGCGAGGCGCGGTAGTGCGACTCGGCCTCGGCCAGGTGGCCAGCCTGGTGCGCGGCCAGGCCCGCCTCGAAGGCGCGGCGGGCGGTGTCGAAGGCGGCAGGGTCCATGGGTGGCGATTGTCGCGGCCGGCCGGCGCGGGCCGCGGCGACCGACCGGCCACACAATCCGCGCCGTGACCGAGCCCGCCGCCCCCACCCTGGCCGTCGCCGATGCCGACCCGGCGCGCGAGCGCTTCGTCGCGCTGCTGCGCGAGCAGCACGCCGCCGGCGGCTGGCGCAGGCTGGTGCTGTCGGGCCCGCGCCCCGGCGGTGGCGCCGAGCCCGACCTGCAGCGTGTGACCGTGCGCCCCGTGCTGCTGCGCGGCGGCCCGGTGCTGAGCTTCGTGAGCCGGCACGCCACGCGCGACCTCACGCACAACCACGCGCCCGACGAGGGCCTGGCGCTCGTCGCCGGCTGGCTGGGCCCGCGCTTCCGCCACGCGCACTTCGAGGGCGCCGGGGTGGAGGCCGAGCTGCGCTTCGGTAAACGCGGCGGCGGCCATGTCACGGTGAAGGCGCGGCACGGCGCCGAAGCCGCGGCCCTGGCCACGCCCCAGGCCCACGACCGCACCAAGCCCCGCCCGCAGCAGGCCGACCGCCCCTGGCTCACCGCCCTGGGCATCACCACGCCCGACGGCCAACCCGTGCCGGCCATGGCGCGCAAGTGGAAGCAGATCAACCGCTTCGTCGAGATCGTCTCGCAGGCGCTGGCGCGCACGCCGCTGCTGCAGCCGCGCGACGAGCCCGTGCGCGTGGTCGACTTCGGCGCCGGCCGCGCCTACCTGACCTTCGCGCTGCACGACTGGCTTTCGCAGCAGGGCCTGGCGCTCGACGTGCGCGGCATCGAGCAGCGCCCCGACCTCGTGGCCGAGGGCAACCGCATCGTGCAGGGCCTGGGCCTGCAGGGCCTGCGCATGGTGCAGGGTGACGTGGGCGACGCCGACGCGGCGCCCGAGCGCTTCGACGCGATGATCGCGCTGCACGCCTGCGACACCGCCACCGACGCCGCCATCCACCGCGGCATCGTGGCCGGCGCGCAGCTCATCGTGTGTTCGCCCTGCTGCCACAAGCAGCTGCGGCCGCAGCTGCTGAGCCCGGGGCCGCTGCGCAGCGTGTTCCAGCACGGCATCCACGCCGAGCAGCAGGCCGAAATGCTCACCGACACGCTGCGCGCGCTGCTGCTGCGCGCCTGCGGTTACGACACGCAGGTGTTCGAGTTCGTGGCGCTGGAGCACACGCGCAAGAACAAGATGATCCTGGCCGTGAAGCGGCCCCAGCCCGCCGCGGCCGAGCGCGCCGCGGCGCTGGCCGAGGCCGACGAGCTGCAGCGCTTCTTCGGCATCCGCGAACAGGCGCTGCGGCGGCTGCTCGCGGTCTGAGGCGTCCGCGGGCAGGCGCCGCGGCGCGGCGCTCAGCCCTGCAGCTCGCGCAGCAGCCAGGCACGCGCCAGCTGCCAGTCGCGCTTGACGGTGGAGATGCCCAGGCCCAGCGCCTCGGCGATCTCTTCGTTTTCGAGCCCGCCGAAGAACTTGAGCTCCACCACGCGCGCGGCGCGCGGGTCCACGGCCTCGAAGGCCAGCAGTGCTTCGTGCACGCGCAGCACCTCGGCGCCGGGGCCGCCGGCCAGGTCGTGCGCCAGCTCGCCGGCCTCCGACAGCGTGAGCGGCACGAGCGCCGCGTCGCGCTTGTCGGCCTGGCGCGCGGCCGCCTGGTTGACGAGGATGCGCCGCATCATCACCGCCGCCATGCCCAGGAAGTGGCCACGGCTCTCCCAGCGCGTGCGCGTCTGCGCCGCGAGGCGGAACCAGGCCTCGTGCGTGAGCGCCGTGGCCGACAGCGTGTGCGCCTGCGGTTCGCGCCACAGCGCCCGCCGCGCCTGCGCCTTGAGCTCGTCGTAGAGCGCCGTGAACAGCGGCTCGACGGCGGCCGCGCCGGCGTCGCTGGCGTCCAGCGATTCGAGCCAGCGGGTGATGGCGGCGGGGTCGGGCAGCGAGCGGGACATGCGCCGCCGATTGTGCGGTGCGCCCCGGCCTGCCCCCGGAACGCGGGGGTGGTGGGCGCCGAGTGGGCCTCGGCGGGCCGCGGGGCGGCGCTAGGGATCGAGGGCCTGGCAAGGGCCGGCCCCGCACCCACCCTCGCGAGAGCCCGATGACACACGAACATGCCCGCCTTCCTGCCACCCTGTGCCTGGCCGCCGCGTTGCTGGCGCTGAGCGCCTGCGGTGGCGACGACAGCCCGGTCGAGAGCCCGGCGCCACCGCCGGTGTCCGGCACGCCGCCGTCGCCGCCGCCGCCCCCGCCGCCCCCGCCGCCGGCCCCGGCACCCGAGCCCCCGCCGGCCCCTGCGCCGTCGCCGGAGC
>Ga0209812_10002152_pt1 | contig 12213 bp, 15 predicted proteins | sample JI71714BDNA_FD_187502 | JGI IMG/M metagenome (GOLD analysis project Ga0209812, IMG submission 187502) | Wastewater effluent complex algal communities from Wisconsin, to seasonally profile nutrient transformation and Carbon sequestration -... | ecosystem: Engineered > WWTP > Effluent > Algae...
TACCGATAACTTTAGCCATTTTTACCCCATCCATTAGGACAATTGTTGGACACCGCGCCGGTTCGCTCCCCCGATCCGGGCGAAGCGCTTTGGCGGCTCGTTTGTGAGGGCGATATAGGTGTGGTTTCGCTTGGCACAAGAGACGCCGCACCCTAGTTTTGTGGCCATTCCACAAGGGAGACATTCAGAGTGAACACGATCCGACGCGCCGCGATGGCGATCCTCCTTGGTGCAAGCCTTGCAACGCTTGCCGCCTGTTCGGGTGAGGCCGACGCGCCAACACAGGCGGGCGAGGCGGCAGCGGGCCTCACTGTCAGCAATGCCCGCGTGGTGCTGGCGCCGGTCGCGGGCAATCCGGCGGCGGTCTATTTCGACCTTTCCTACTCCGGCGCTGCGCCCGTAACCCTGACTTCCGTAGTGGTTGAAGGTGCAGGCATGACGATGATCCATGACTATGCCGAAAGCGCCGGGAAAATGCAGATGACGATGGCCGGGCCGATCACGCTGGCCGAAGGCGCACCGGTGACCTTCGCGCCCGGTGGCCTGCATGTCATGGCGATGGAACCGGCAGCCGATCTGGTGGCTGGCGGCACTGCCAAGGTGACACTCACCCTGTCCGATGGCACCAGCGCGACCGTGGATGCACCGGTGCGTGCCGCCGGGGAAGAACGCTGAACAAGGGACTGACCGGGTTGGAGGGAGAGCGGGCCAAAGCGCCCTTCGCACCGTCCTGCCCGGTCGGCGCCCAGCGCGTGCTGACGACCGGCGAAATTGGCCTGGCCCAGTCCGTCTTTGGCGCAGCGATCGACTACGCCGCAGTTACAATCAGGCGCCGCAGGTTCATGCCGTTCCACCCCCGCGGTGTGACGATGGCCCCGATGGGGCATCTCCACTTTCACCCGGACGCTGCGCATTACTGCGACGATTTTTCAGCCGCACCGCTCCACCACCAAGCCCATTTCATCCATGAAATGGTGCACGTGTGGCAGGCGCAGACACTTGGCCGCTGGTATCTGGTGCTGCGCCGCCACCCGTGGTGTCGCTATGATTATGCCTTGAAGCCGGGCTGGACGCTGGACCACTACGGGATCGAGCAGCAGGCCGAGATCGTGCGCCATGCATTTTTGCTGCGCAGCGGCGCGCAGATTGCGGGCGCGCCGCCGCTGTCAGCTTACGAAAGCATCATGCCTTTCGTTGCCTAGTCAGGCCCCTTCGCCACCGCCACCATCGCGGCGCGCAGCAGGCGGTCCTTGATCATCCATCCGGCCTGCATTTGCGACACCACCGTGCCGGGTTCATGGTCGGCACTCGGCACTTCCAGCATTGCCTGATGCTGGTTCGGGTCGAGCGGCAGGCCGACGGCGGCAATGCGGGTAATGCCATGGCTGGCGAAGACCTTTTCCAGCTCGCGCTGAGTCGCCTCGATCCCGATCACGAGGCCTTTCATGCTGTCGTCAGCGCGCAGGCTTTCGGGGATCGCCTGAACCGCGCGCGAAAGGTTGTCGGCAACGCTCAGGATATCGCGGGCAAAGCCGGTCGCGGCATAGGCGCGCGCTTCGTCCTTTTCGCGCTCCAGACGGCGGCGCACATTCTGCGTTTCGGCCTGTGCGTAGAGCACGTCCTGCTTGGCGGCATCCAGATCACGGCGCAGCGATTCGAGCGCTTCGGCCATCTGATTGTCCTCGTCCCCGCCCTCTCGCAGATGCTCGGGCACACCCTTCAATTCGTCTTCCGCCGCTTGATCGAGCGGCTTGTCATTCGTCGTCATGATTGTCTTGGCTTTCCATTCAAGCGATGAGCTTGCCCAGCGAACGGGCGGTCAGATCCACCATGGGGACAACCCGCGCGTAATTCAACCGCGTGGGGCCGATCACGCCCAGCACGCCGACCACTCTGCCTTCGCGATCGCGATAGGGAGAGGCGATCACTGAGGAGCCGGAAAGCGAGAACAAGCGGTTCTCCGCGCCGATGAAAATCCGCGTCGCTTCGGCCTGCCGCGCCGAATCGAGCAGTTCTGCCACCGACTGCTTGTTTTCCAGGTCTTCCAGCAACATCCGCACCCGCTCGATATCGCCGAGCGCGCTTTCATCGAGCAGGTTTGCCGCGCCGCGCACGATCAGAACCGGACGCGCGGCGGCATCCTCGCTCCAGACGGCAAGGCCGCGTTCGACCAGATCGCGGCTTGCATCATCAAGCTGCGAATGGCCGGCGTTGATTTCATTGCGCATCGCCTGCGCGGCTTCGGCCAGTGTGCGACCAGCAAGGCGAGCGGTAATATAATTGCTCGCACGGTCGAGCGCGCTTGAACTGATCGCGCCGCCGATATTTACGATCCGGTTTTCGACCCCCCCATCCTCGCCCACCAGCACTGCGAGCGCCCGCCCCTGTCCCAGATCGACGAGACTGAACTGCGCAAGGCGCTGTTCGCGCGGTGCGACCAGCACCATCCCCGCCGCACCCGACAGGTCGGACAGGATTGCGCTGGCCTGTTTCAACGCAGCTTCGACTGGCCCGGCTTCGGCCAGACGCGCTTCGATCGCGGCCTGTTCCTGCATTGTCGGCTCGGCCACGCGCATCATGCCATCAACGAAGATGCGCAAGCCCGCATCAGTCGGCAATCGCCCCGCGCTGGTATGCGGTGCGGCGAGCAGGCCTGCGCTTTCCAGATCGGCCAGAACCGACCGGATCGAGGCGGGCGAGAGGTTCAGGGTGCCATCCGCCGCCAGCGTCTTGGACCCGACCGGCTGCCCGCTGTCGATATACTCCTCCACCACCCGGCGGAAAATCTCGCGGGCGCGCGCAGTCAGTTCGGTGACGGGGAGCGAAGTCATCGCCCTATCCTTAGTGTTTGCGCTTGCGGCGACAAGTGGGCCGCGCCTATTGGCCCCAACCCAATCAAAGGACAAACCATGCGCCCTTCAGGACGCGCGCCCGATGAAATGCGCGCCATCACGATCGAAACCGGCTTCACCCGTCACGCTGAAGGATCAGTGCTGATCGGCTTCGGCGATACCAGGGTGCTGTGCACCGCCAGCGTCGAGCGCGGCGTTCCGCCTTGGCTGCGCGGCAAGGGCGAAGGCTGGGTGACGGGCGAATATTCGATGCTCCCCCGCGCCACTCATACCCGCGGCGCGCGCGAAGCGGCCAAGGGCAAGCAATCGGGCCGTACGCAGGAAATTCAGCGACTTATCGGGCGCTCCTTGCGCGCCGTGGTCGATCTCCAGAAGCTCGGCGAGCGGCAGATCACCTTGGATTGCGACGTGCTGCAGGCCGATGGCGGCACCCGCACCGCCGCCATTTCCGGCGCGTGGATCGCGCTGCGTCTGGCCGTTAATGGCCTGATGGCATCGGGCGATATCAAGCATGATCCGATCTCGGCGCAGGTCGCGGGCATTTCCTGCGGCATCTTCAAGGGCACCCCGGTGCTTGACCTCGATTACGACGAGGATTCGAATGCCGAGGCGGACGGCAATTTCGTGCTCCTGTCGGGCGGAAAGATCGCAGAAGTGCAGGCGACCGCCGAAGGCGCGACCTATGACGAGGAAGCCCTGCTGCGCCTCTTGCGTCTCGCCCGCATCGGCGCCGACCGCATTTTTGCCGCGCAGCTTGATGCGGTGAAGTGATGACCCGCCGCCTCGGCTCTGGCTCGCTGGTGATTGCCACCCACAACGCGGGCAAGCTCAAGGAGATTTCGGCGCTGCTCGATCCTTACGGGGTAAAGTGCATCTCGGCCGGATCGCTTGGCCTGCCGGAGCCTGCCGAGACCGGCACCACCTTCGCGCAAAATGCGCTGATCAAGGCGCGCGCGGCGGCGGAGGCTTCGGGGTTGGCGGCGCTGGCGGATGACAGCGGGCTGAGCGTCGCCGCGCTCGACGGGCGGCCGGGCGTCTACACCGCCGACTGGGCCGAGCGGCAGTGGTTCGAGGGCGCACCGGGCCGTGACTGGTACATGGCGATGGGCAAGGTCGAAGGGATGCTGGCCGAAAAGGGTGCCGATACTGACCGCTCTGCCGCCTTCCACTGTGTGCTCGCGCTGGCATGGCCCGATGGCGAATATGCGATCTACGAAGGGCGGTGCGATGGCAGCCTGACATGGCCGCCGCGCGGGCTTCTCGGCTTTGGCTATGATCCGGTGTTCGTGCCTGTGGGCGCTACGCAGACCTTCGCCGAGATTGCGCCCGAGCAAAAGCACGCCATCAGCCACCGCGCCGATGCCTTTGCCAAGCTGGTCGCCGAACAGTTCGGCTGACGGATCAGCGGCGCGAGAGGCGCTCGGCAGGGTCAAGCCGGGTGCCGATCACATTGCCTGCGGGCGAGTAACGGCACACCAGCACCTCGTGCCGTGCATTGACCGCTGTGGCGCAGCCGACTTCCTGCGTCTCGGGCCAGATGATCTGGGTATAGTGCCCGACATCGCTCCAGCGTCCGGTGGTGGAGACATCGGGGAAGACGCCGGGGCGGAAAATCTGCTTTTCGGCAACGAACAGGTCGATCATTTCCCAAGGCGCGTGCCGGTCCCGGTCGCCGCGCCACAGGTTTTCGCCCTGTTTGCGTTCAAGCAGCGAGGGATCGTGCTGAAACGCCCTGCGCTGGGCGAGGTTCTCGGCCCAGACCCGTGCATCGCGCATCAACGCATGGTTCCAGCGCAGCGGGCCAAGGCCGACATCCGCCCGCGCAGCATTGTGTTCGGACAGCCATTCCTGCTCTGCCGGGAACAGCGGGCGGTGGTCTTGCGGGACAGCAGGCACGGCTGTCATTAACAGCACGATGCCGGTAAAGCGGGCAAAGACAGACACGAGGCAGGAACTCCGCATGAATTCGATTTATGCGTCAACGGTTAAGCGAGGCTGAAAATTCCACCTGTGGCCCGCGCGCTTTACATCCATTGGCCTTTCTGTGCGAAGAAATGCCCCTATTGCGACTTTAACTCGCATGTCCGCGATGGCGTGGATGTGGCAGCATGGCAGGCCGCGCTGATCGCTGACATGCGTGCCGAGGCGGCTGTGGCGAGCGGGGAGACGCTGACGTCGATCTTCTTCGGCGGCGGGACGCCTTCGTTGATGCCGCCCGCGCTTGTCGCGGCGCTGTTGGCCGAGGCTGAGGCACTGTGGGGTTTCGATCCCGCTATCGAGATCACGCTTGAGGCTAATCCGTCCTCGGTCGAGGCGGCGAATTTCGCGGCGCTGGCGGCAGCAGGGATCAACAGGGTGTCGCTGGGCGTGCAGTCGCTCGACGATGCGGAGCTCAGGTTTCTCGGACGCCTTCACGGTGCAGACGAAGCCCTGCAAGCGCTCGAAACCGCGCAGGCCCATTTCCGGCGGGTCAGTTTCGACATGATCTACGCCCTGCCAGGCCACACGCCGGAATTGTGGCACGACCGTCTGACCCGGGCGCTGGGCTTTGGCACCGGACATGTCTCACTTTACCAGCTCACAATCGAGCCCGGCACGCGCTTTGCCAGCGATGTGCGGCGCGGGCGGTTGGTGCCGCTGGGCGATGACGAGGCCGCCGATCTGTTCGATATCACCCAGGCGCTGACGCAAGCGGCGGGTCTCCCGGCTTACGAGACCAGCAACCACGCCCGCGCTGGCGAGCAGAGCCGCCATAACCTCGCCTACTGGCGTTATCAGGATTACGCCGGGATCGGACCCGGCGCGCATGGGCGGCGCGGTGGTATGGCGACGGTGCGGCACAAGAAACCGGAGAATTTCCTCGCCGCAGTCGGACGGCAGGGTGATGGCATTGCCGAAGCCCGCTCACTGGCGGTTCCGGAACAGGCCGCCGAGGCGCTGCTGATGGGACTGCGTCTCTCCGAAGGGATCGACCTTGCAGCCATGGGCACGAGGTTCGCCTTGCCCCGCGCCGGACTGGTGGACGAAAGCGCGCTTGCCCGTTTGCAAACGCTGGGCCTTGTCTGGGCGGAGGGAACGCGCATCGGCGTCGCAGCGCCGGGGCGCGGTGTGCTCGATGCGCTGCTTGCCGAACTGGTTGCCGATACGCTGGTTGCCGCATGAGTGCAGGCGCACTGATTGAAGCATGGCGCGCGCATCTTGCCGATAACCGCCGCCGCTCGCCCCACACAGTGCGCGCTTATGTCGCGGCGGCCGAGCGTCTGGTGGCGGCGGGGGCGCTGGCGGATTGGCAGGCGGTTGCCCGGATCGAGGCCCACGCTTTGCGCGCCCACCTTGCAGCACGCCGGGCCGAGGGGCTGGGGAACGCCAGCACCGCACGCGAACTTTCGGCATTGAAGGCGTTCATCGCTTTTGCCCGCCAGCAAAGCGGCGATCCCGACCCTGCTGCGCCAAGACTGCGCGGCCCGCGGATCAAGAAGGGCCTGCCTCGCCCCGTCACCCCCGACGAAGCGGTCAACCTTGCCGACCTGGTCGATACCCTCGCCGCCGACGACTGGATCGGAGCGCGCGACCGGGCGGTTTTGCTACTGATGTATGGATCGGGCTTGCGCATTGCCGAGGCTTTGTCACTGACAGGGCGCGATGCTGTGATGGGCGAAGTGCTGCAAGTCACCGGCAAGGGCGGCAAGCAGCGTGTGGTGCCGGTTCTGCCGATTACGCGGGCAGCGGTGGCGGATTATGCAGGGCTTTGTCCCTATGCCATCACCCCTACCGAGTCCCTGTTTCGCGGCGTCAAAGGAGGGCCACTTTCGCCGGCTATGGTGCAGCGCGCAATGGCGCAGGCGCGGCGCGCGCTCGGATTGCCCGATACAGCGACACCCCATGCGCTGCGGCACTCCTTCGCCACGCATCTGTTAAGCGCGGGCGCTGATCTCAGAAGCTTGCAGGAACTGCTGGGCCACGCGTCACTGGGATCGACCCAGATCTACACCCGCGTCGATGCGGCCAGTCTGTTAGATAATTACCGCAAGGCCCATCCGAGAGGTTAGGCCTGATCTTCGGCCTCGTGCGCCTTGACCGGCTTCCACGTCACCACGCGGTAGATGTAGAATGCCACGCCAGCGAGCACGAAGGCGACCACGCCATAACCGGCCAGCTTCTCGAACCGGTCAACCAGCGGTTCCATCGCCTGCCCGCCGAAGATCAGGATGCCGTTCCAGATTGCCGAACCTAGCGCGGTGAACAGCACAAAGCGCCACAGCTTCATCTTAGCCAGACCCGCAGGCAACGAGACGATGGTGCGCAGGATGGGCGAGAAGCGCAGCAGGAACACGATCCAGTCGCCATATTTGAGGAAGATGTTGCGCGCCTTGGTGAATTCATCCCACTCGAAGGTCAGCCAACGGCCCCAGCGATCAATGATAGCCTTGAGCTGATCCTCGCTCCAGCGCACGCCGATCCAGTACCAGAACAGGTTGCCCGCAACCGTGCCGGCGGTGGCGACGATCCAGACCGTGGCAAAGGTCATCTGCCCCTTGGCGACCAGCAGCCCTGCCCCGCCCATGATTACCTCTGACGGGATCGGCGGAAACACGTTCTCCGCCATCATCAGCAGGAAGATGCCGAGGTAGCCGCCCTTGTCGAGCAATTCGAGGAGGAATTCAGTCATGCAGGCCGCGCCGCTTTCCGTTGTTTGGCGATCCGGCCACCCCCGCAAAAGCAGTGGGCCGCCGTCAGGTCACGTTGCCTGCCAGCATCGCCACCAGCGAGGGCCATTGCCGCAGCAGCGTGCCGAGATCGAAGTATTCGCGCCATACCGCAATTTTCCCCTCGCGGAAGACGAATACGCCCGTCACCGGCAATTCAGCCCATCCGCTGTCGATCAGGTGGCGGTCGAGCCTTTCAGTGAACACGGTATCGCCTTGTGCGGCGTGCCGCAGGATCAGCAATTCGTTTGCGATGGTCGGTGCAAAGAACGGCTCGATCACCGCACGGATTGCGGCGGGGCCGGTCACGCTTCCCATCGGCAGGTTGGTATATTCGCAGTCTTCGGTGAAATGGGTGAGCGCGGTGTCGTAATCCTTGACCGCGACGGCATTGATCACGGTTTGGACGGTTTCAATCAGATCAGGCATGACAGCGACTCCTGTAGCAGTCGCTACATAGCTATCACCGCGCCTTCATTGCCGCAACCCGCGCTTCGATCGCGTCCCAGATCATGCCCGCAGTGTCGGTGCCATTGAAGCGGTCGATCGCGACAATGCCGGTGGGCGAGGTGACGTTGATCTCGGTCAGCCACTTGCCCCCGATCACGTCGATGCCGACGAAGGTGAGGCCAAGGAGCTTAAGATCCGGCCCCATCGCATCGCAGATTTCCTGCTCGCGCGCGGTCAAAACCGTTGGCTGTGCAGAGCCGCCCATCGCAAGGTTGCTGCGGAACTCGCCCTCCCCCGGCACGCGGTTGATCGCGCCTGCGACCACGCCGTCGATCAGCACGATACGCTTGTCGCCCTCGGCCACTTCGGGGAGGAAGGGCTGGACCATGTGCGGTTCGGGCCAGGTCTGGTTGAACACCTCGAACAGCGCGGTGAGATTTTCGGCATTCTCGCCAATGCGGAAAATCGCCTTGCCGCCGTTGCCGTGGATCGGCTTGACCACAATCGCACCGTGCTTGGCCATGAAGCGCCGCACCTCGTCCACGCTGCGCGTCACCAGCGTCGGCGGCATGAAGCGGCGATAGTTGAGCACCATCACCTTTTCAGGGCTGTTGCGGACATTGGCGGGATCGTTGACCACCAGCGTCTCATTCCCGATCCGCTCCAGCATATGGGTCGCAGTGATGTAGCCCATGTGGAACGGCGGGTCCTGCCGCATCAGCACGACATCGATGTCCTTGCCCAGATCAAGCCTGACCTGCTCCCCGCGCGTGAAATGGTCGCCCGCCACGCGCTGCACCGTCACCGGATAGGCATGGGCAAAAAGGCGGTCATCCTCGTCCAGCGTCAGGCTTTCGACGTGGTATTCAAAAACCGTGTAGCCGCGTGCCTGTGCGGCTAGCATCAGCGCAAACGAACTGTCGCCCGCGATGTTGATCTGGTCGATGGGGTCCATCTGGACCGCGACGCGCAATGTCATTCATTCAACTCCGAATGAGGATCAGCCAAACGGCATCCAGGCGTTTTCGATGTGGGTGGGCTTGCGTCCGGGCGCAAGCAGGATGACGTCGATGCGGATATCCTCACCGTCCGTCGCATAGTCCTGCCACACGATTTCTACCGCTGCGGCCACGCGTTTAAGTCGGCGTTCGTCGATGGCATCGCCAAGGCTGGCCGCCCGCGCGCGCCATTTGACCTCGACAAAGGCGACAAGGCCGGTGCGCTTTACGATGAGGTCGATTTCGCCCGCCTTCGTCTTGACCCTTTCGGCGACCACGCGCCAACCGGCTTGTGCGAGGAACATCGCGGCCTCGGCCTCACCTTCGCGCCCGCGGCTGTCGGCATCACGGCGCTGTTCGGGGGTGCGGGTGGTCATTCTCCCTTGAGCTCCAGCGCGCGGGCATACAGCGTTGCGCGGTCGATCCCGGTCGCCTTGGCCACAATCCCCGCAGCCTTCCCCGGCCCTGAATTTCCGAGCGCAGCGCGCAGCAGGGCATCGGCATCCAGCACCGGCGCTTCGGCTTCGGCAGGCGGGCCGATCACAAGCACGATCTCGCCCTTGGGCGGATGGGCGGCGTAATGCGCGGCCAGGCTGGCAGCCGTACCGCTGCGGCATTCCTCGTGCAGTTTGGTGAGCTCGCGCCCTACCGCCACCTCGCGGTCCGGCCACAGCTCGGCAATGGCGAGCAATGACCGCTCAAGCCGGGGCGCGGTTTCATAGAACACGAGGCTGGCGGCGACACCGGCCAGACCTTCAAGCACTTCGGCCCGCGCCTTGTCCTTGACCGGCAGGAAGCCTGCAAACAGGAAACGGTCGCTCGGCAGGCCCGCAATCGAAAGGGCCGCAATCGCGGCGCAGGCACCGGGGATGCTGACCACGTTCACATCCGCCGACCGCGCCTCGCGCACCAGCCTGTAGCCGGGGTCCGAGATCAGCGGCGTGCCTGCATCGCTCACCAGCGCAACCGGAACGCGCCTCGCTTCGTCGATGATGCGGGCGCGCACTTCGGGCGGCGCGTGATCGTCCAGCCGTTGAAGCCGCGCCTTTATCCCGAAATGTTTCAACAGCTTGCCCGTCACCCGCGTGTCCTCGCAAGCGATCACGGCTGCTCCCTGCAAGACACTCAGCGCCCGCAGCGTGATGTCGCCGAGATTGCCAATCGGGGTCGCAACGATATACAGCCCGGGTTCGGGTTCCCGTGCGGGGACAGAAGGAAGCTCCACGGTCATGGATCAGTCCATGGAGCACGACTGAGGGGTCGGCAAGAATGAAGCTTTGGGACAAACCGGAATGGGCCGCCCGGCTCGCGCTTGCTGCACGGCGGGTGACGGCGCGCAATGTGTCTCTGGCCAGCGCGGCTTTGCTGGCGGCGGGGTGTCAGGTGATTCCCAAGACCGATGTCGTGACAGCCCCGCCCGCCGGGCCAGCGCCCGAACCTTCCGCCACGGCGCTGCCCACCGATACCGGTCGCCACCGCATCGCGCTGCTGGTTCCGATGAGCGGCGATACGGCGCCGGTCGGGCAGGCGATTGCCAATGCCACCACCATGGCGTTGCTGGATACGAATGCCGATAATCTGCGCATCACCACCTATGACACCTCGGCCGGGATCGGCGGCGCTGCACAAAAGGCCATCGCGGATGGCAACAAGCTGATCCTCGGCCCGCTGACCGCCGATGCCGTTCCGGCTGTGCAGGCTGCTGCGCGGCCTGCGGGCGTTCCGGTGATCGCCTTTGCCAATGATGCGAGCGTTGCCAGCCCGGATGTGTTCGTGATTGGTCATTTGCCGGAACAATCGATCCGCCGCTCGGTCGAATTTGCACGTTCTCGCGGCGCGGCGCGCTTTGCCGTGATGGTGCCGGAAGGCGATTATGGCACCCGCGCCTTTTCCGCGTTCGAGAACGCCCTGCGCGACTTTGGCGGGGCGCTGGCCCGCAAGGAAAGCTATGCACGCGGCAATACCTCGATCGTAAGCGCGGCCAGCCGCCTGCGCGCAGCGGGCGGATATGACACCGTGCTGATCGCCGACAGCGCAAGGCTGGGGATCGACGCTGCGGGCGAATTGCAGCGCGGAACCCGCAACCGGACGCGTATTCTCGGCACCGAATTGTGGAGCGGCGATGCCGCCCTTGCCCGTTCGCCGGCGCTGGAAGGCGCGCTGTTCGCGGCGGTCTCTGACCAGCGGTACAAGCGCTTTGCCGATAGTTACGCTGCCCGCTTCGGCGCGCAGCCATACCGGGCAGCGACGCTGGGGTATGACGCCGTGCTGCTGACCCTGCGCGTGGCGCGTGACTGGAAGGTCGGCACACCCTTCCCCAAGGGCGAGCTTTACGACAAGGGCGGGTTCCTTGGCGTTGACGGGGCGTTCCGCTTTGCCCGCAACGGCGTGGTCGAGCGCGCGCTGGAAGTGCGCGAGATCAAAGGCGGCGAGGTTACGCCGGTCGACCCGGCCCCGACCGGCTTTGGCAAATGACACCAAGCCGCGATGAGCCCGTTGCATCGCGGCGTGCGGGCATGAGTGCGTAAAACCACCGGGGGTGGCTTGTGAGGCCGCGCGCGGCGGGCCTATAACCCGGCCCATGTCCACCACCCCCGACGACCTCTTCGCCAATACCCCTACCTCCAGCGGCGATTACAACGCCTCCGCGATCGAGGTGCTCGAAGGATTGGAGCCGGTGCGCCGCCGCCCCGGCATGTATATCGGCGGCACGGATGACCGCGCGTTCCACCACCTCGCTGCCGAAGTGCTCGACAATGCGATGGACGAGGCGGTGGCAGGCCATGCGACGCGGATCGAAGTCAGGCTCGATGAAGGCAACCGCCTCAGCATCGCGGATAACGGGCGCGGCATTCCGGTCGATGAACACCCCAAGTTTCCGGGCAAGTCCACGCTCGAGGTGATCCTGTCTACGCTCCATTCGGGCGGCAAGTTCTCGGGCAAGGCCTATGCCACCAGCGGCGGTCTGCACGGCGTGGGTATCAGCGTGGTCAATGCCCTGTCGGTGCACACGCGGGTCGAGGTTGCGCGCGACAAGCAGCTTTACGCGCAGGAATTCTCGCGCGGGGTGACGCAAGGTAAGATCCAGAACCTCGGCCCCACGCCCAACCGGCGTGGCACCACGGTCAGCTTTGTCCCCGACGAGGAGATTTTCGGCGACCGCAAGTTCAATCCCAAGCGGTTGTTCAAGCTGGCGCGTTCGAAAGC
>Ga0209812_10002157_pt1 | contig 12192 bp, 14 predicted proteins | sample JI71714BDNA_FD_187502 | JGI IMG/M metagenome (GOLD analysis project Ga0209812, IMG submission 187502) | Wastewater effluent complex algal communities from Wisconsin, to seasonally profile nutrient transformation and Carbon sequestration -... | ecosystem: Engineered > WWTP > Effluent > Algae...
AGGATAGAAGATGTAATCACAGCTGGAGAGAAAATGCTTTCTGAAGCAGCAGCAAACGCATAATCGGTATTTCTGACACAATAAATAGACAATTATGAATTTAGTAGTGTTGACACCGGAAAAAGAGATCTTTCACGGAGAAATCACATCGGTAAAAGTGCCAGGCATCAGCGGACAGTTTGAGATTCTAAAGAATCACGCGCCAATCGTAGCAGCACTTGGACAAGGTGAAGTGAGAATATTGGATACAAAAGGCGAAAAAATGACCTTTAAGATCCAGAAAGGTTTCATAGAAGTACTAAAAAATGATGTGTCACTTTTAGTACAAGGTGTGATTTAATTTTAAAAGCAAACCACATTATATATAAAAGGCTGTAGTGAGTTTCAAACTTGCTACAGCCTTTTTTTATATCTTAATTGTTTTCCTTTATTTGATTAACTTTTCAATATCGGCATCTGTCAAACATTGAAGATTTGCTGTTATTTTTTCAATATCCCAATTCCACCATTTTAGCTCTAAAAGTTTAGAAATGGTTTCAGCAGAAAAACGTTTTTTTATTTCTGCGGCAGGGTTTCCTCCAACAATCGAATATGGTTCAACATCTTTTATTACCGTAGAATTGGTAGCTATAATTGCCCCATCACCAATAGTAACGCCTGCCATTATAGTAGCATTATAACCTATCCAGACATCGTTTCCAATGATTATATCTCCCTTTTGTGGGTATGATTTTCCATCCATAGCTTTCTCCCACCCATTTCCAAAAATTGCAAAGGGATATGTAGTCAGTGCATTTGTCAAGTGATTAGCACCATTCATAATGAATTTTACATCAGAAGCTATCATGCAAAACTTACCTATTATAAGTTTGTCGCCCACAAAGTCAAAATGGTACTTTACGTTTTTTTCAAAATTCTCTACATCTTCAAAATCATCATAATATGTATAATCACCAACAATTATGTTAGGGTTTTTTACTATATTCTTCAGAAAACAAAGTCTATCGTAATCCTTAAGTGGATACCTTATTACTTTATCTGGACCAAACATGGATACTATCTTTTTATGGTTATTACATTATCACCAGTCTTCTCATAAAGTCTCCTTTAACCATTGGAAAAATTCTCTCTGCCAAACCAAACTATTCTGAGGCTTCATCACCCAATGATTTTCATCAGGTAAGTAAAGCAGTTTACTTTTGATACCACGGAGTTGTGCTGCATTAAATGCCTCAAGTCCTTGTCCGATGGGTACACGGTAATCTTTACCACCTTGTATAATATATATAGGTGTATCCCACTTTGCTACATGATTTATTGGATTAAAATCTGTATATGTTTTATTACTTCCTTCCCAATATGGACCGCCAAAATCATAATTGACAAAAAACATTTCTTCTGTCGTCCCGTACATACTTTTTGTGTTAAACACACCATCATGGGCTATAAACGTCTTGAATCTTTTTTCGTGAATTCCTGCAAGATAGAATACGGAATATCCTCCATAACTCGCACCTACTGCACCGAGACGACTCTTGTCCACAAAGGCTTCTTTTGACACATCATCGATAGCAGATAAATAATCCTTAATATTTTGTCCGCCCCAATCTTTGCTTATTTGATGATTCCACTCTACACCGTGTCCTGGCATACCACGTCTATTTGGAGCTACAACTATATAACCTTGACTAGCCATCAGCTGTAAGTTCCATCTGAAAGAATAAAATTGCGTCAAAGCAGATTGTGGGCCTCCTTGACAGTATAAAAGTGCTGGATATTTTTTTGTAGGATCAAAATTTGGTGGGTAAACTACCCAAACTAGCATTTTTTTACCATCCGTAGTTGTGACATACCTTTTTTCTGTACGACTTGTTCCTACGGTATCATAAATCTTTTTATTTACGTCTGTAAGTTGAGACCATGACTTAGTTTCGATATCATAAGTATATAGTTCAGCAGCTCGGTTCATACTTGTCCTAGTTAAAACCAATTTATTTCCATTTTGACCGACAATACCAGTGATATCCCATTCTCCATCCGTAAGTTGTTCTACAATTGGAAGTTTTTTAGTAAGACCGGGAAAATCAACTATAAAAAGTTGAATAGTGCCATTTATTGGTGCAGTAAAATAAATATTGCGATTATCATTAGCCCAAACAAAACTGTTTACTGTACCATCCCAATGAGCTGTGAGATTAGATGTGATACCTTTTGAAATTACTTTTATGTCATTCTTGTCAGCTTCATATCCGTCGGTTTTCATGCTAAGGTAAGCTAAGTCGCCATTTTGTGAATAGGAAGGATTGGTATCATATCCTTTATTGCTCTCTGTAAGATTTTCAGTTTTGCCTGTCTTAATATTATATTGGTAAAGATCTGTATTTGTACTTTGAGCTGCTTGTGTGCCGCTTAATTTTTTACTAACATAGACTACACTATTTCCATCAGAATGCCAAATATAATCTTCATCTCCACCAAATGGTTTGGTCGGACAATTAAATGGTTCGTCCTTAATAATGTCTACACCGTTATCATCTTTTGATGCATTGGTCGCCATCATGAAAACATGGTTAAAGTGACCATCATTCCAAGTGTCCCAATGTCTGTAATCAAGTGATGTATAAACCTGAGCCGTAGAAAGTTTCAGGTCGGGATATCGATCAAATCCATGTACATTATCTATTTTTATTGATTTATCACTTAGGATAAATTTGCCATCAGGAGAAATATTCTTATTATTTATTAAGCTTTCATAATCAGATATCTCAGAACTAGCTCCTCCATTAATATTAACAGAATATACTTTTGAACTAAATTTGTTCTCATCCATTTTGGGTGTGGATACCCTATATATGACGCTTTTTCCATCTTTGGACAAACCTATCGGAGAGACTCGGCCGAGCTGCCACATCAATTCGGGTGACATGACATTTTGTGTTTCTACAGATTTTGCAACTATTGGTTTTTGAGATTGGACAAAACCGGGCAAAAGGATGATTGAAATAAGTATAAACTGCTTTAAGATATTCATATTAAAATACTTCTTTGATTAGGAAAGCAAAATTAAAGAAAAATAGTGAAAATAAGCAATATAGTGCACATCTACTTGGATTACAAAGATGATATTTAAATTTTGATGGTATTCAAATGAATATATTGTTTACTTTTTACTAGGTACTTTTTTAAAATGTCATATATTTGGTTGTTTTATAAAAGATATCTTAGTTTCAATTTTGTGTTAAAATAAATTTATGCAAAAAATAATTATTGCTGATGATCACCCTATATATCGTGGCGGTATAAAAAGTGTGGTAGAAAAAATACCATTCATTTCAATAGTAGGTGAAGCATCAGATGGCATGGAAGCTTATCAACTAATCATCAGCAAACTGCCAGATATTGCCATAATGGATATAGAAATGCCTCTACTCAGTGGGCTCGATGTCTGTAAAAAGGTAATGAATGAAAAGCACATTACAAAATTCATTTTGCTAACTATGCATAAAGAAAAACACTTTTTCACAGAAGCTATGGAAAACGGTGTAGATGGTTATTTATTAAAAGATAGTGCTAGTCTAGAACTCATAAAGTGTATCGAAATGGTGAAATCGGGAAAAAAATACGTTAGTCCAAATATTGATTCTTTCCTTACGGAGCATCTAGCCCATGTCGGGTCAGAAACATCTCAACTCATAAAATCTACCTTGACTCCTACTGAAAAAGTTATTTTAAAATTAATAGCTGACGGTAAAACTTCTACTGAAATTGCCACTTTACTTTTTGTTAGTCCTAATACTGTAGAAAACCATCGTGCAAACATCAATAGAAAATTAAAACTAGATGGTGGTAAAAATGCGTTGTTGAAATTTGCTCTTGAACATAGAAACTTCCTATAAAAAGGATCAATAATGTAGGTACAAGTAGTGATTAGTGGGAAACCACTATATCATAAGACTTTAGGTTGGTTTACTTTTGTATTATAATTTGTAAGACATTCAAAAATCGTAAATTTTAAAAAATCTTTTAAGACCAATTTAGATTTTAAAATGAAGATTTATTGTGAAATACTTACCATAATATATTTTTTTATAACCACCAAAAAACAAAAAAATGAAGTCATTCTTTACACTTATTTTTACATGGATTACCTTTTCATTTGGCATTGGCCAATCTGCTATTACACTTAATTCGTCCAACGTTCCCATTCCTGACGGCGCCTACACTTTCAGTGAAATAACAACAAACAATCCGCCTTCGCCCACCATAGGTAATAATCAATTATGGAATTATACAACTTACAATAACCTGGATACTTTCGATTCATTTTTCTTTAAAGAAGAAGACCCATTTTACACCTCAGAAGGCATAGACGTTTATCAACCAGGATTTAAATTATTAAACCAAAATTTAGGATACAATCTCTATTTAGAAATTGATTTTAATGAAAACGGTGTAGAAGATAAAGGTATATACATTGATCAACAAACCTACACCCTACAACAACTGACTGGAAATGCGGCTGATAATATCACTTTCCCACTACAAGGTTACATTCTTAATAATCCAAGAAAAATCATGGAATTCCCAATGACCAATGGTACAAGTTGGGAGAGTACAAGCAACTATTCTACCAATTTTACCATAAAAGTAGCTGCTTTTGGTCTTAATAATGTACCAGCACGTCATGCTTACAGTACGGTGAGAAAAGACACCATAATAGGATGGGGCAAAATGAGCGTTTATACACCAAATGGACCAAGCATATCTTATGATGTATTGATGAATAGATCTGTTCAATATAGTGTAGATAGTTTTTATCTCAATGGTGCACCGGCTCCAGCGGCTTTACTCAATGCTTTTAGTGTTACCCAAGGCCAAATATCAGGATTGACACACACATATAATTTTTATAGAGCAGGTACGTACAGTTATTTAATGAGATTTTTTTATGGCACGGATGCCACCTTCACCAATCTTAATGCAGCATTTGTCACTTTGGAAGATTTGACTCCCGCTACATCATCGACTCAAGAATTTAGTAATGAGTCTTATGCAACAGTTATATTCCCGAATCCATCTAATGGTCAAGAAATCAATTTACTTTTGATAGGTAAAGATATGGATCAAGTAAACTATCAAATTACTGACTTAGCTGGCAGGATGATCCAAAGTAAAGATAATTATAAATTGGATAATAATACTATGACTCTAGATCTTGGAAATAACATCTCCACGGGTATGTATATGCTTCTGGTTAAGGATAGCAATAACAAAGTAATTGCAACAGAAAAGATCACGATACAACGATAAAACATTCGCACCCATAATTTGAGAATGAAGGCCACACTTTAGTGAGTAGTGTGGTCTTCTCATTTAATGCACCAAAGGACGGCTAGAAATGCAAGTTTTAGATAGACATAAAAGTTAGATTTTAAGTAAAACTTAAATTAAAAAAGCTACTTTTGACAGCGAAATAGCTATATTTTATGATATTATGAAAATAAATAAGTAAAAAGACATTTTTTTCTTTGCAAAATAAAATAAAGTCTTACCTTTGCGTCGCTTTTGAAAGAAAGGCACTGTATTTAAGAAGATTCGGTAGCTCAGTTGGTAGAGCAATACACTTTTAATGTATGGGCCCTGGGTTCAAGTCCCAGCCGGATCACAAATCGTAACGCCAAACAAAGTCAAATCTCATCAGATTTCTTGTTTGGCGTTTGTTTTTCAGGGAGTTATGAAAAAAACTCTGCATAAAATCCCTGAAATTGAACTAAATTATAGGCGACAAATAAACGACGAATTTCCAAAACCTTCAATTATCTGCGACAAATATGCGACAAGCGACCCTAAAATTTAGGCTGTCGCAGATGTTTTTGTCGCAAATGATACACTTTCAAAGTATTTGTTTCTTGCGTGGGCAACACATAATATTTTTTAATCGTTTTAAAAATAAGTGCAAACCCATGAAAAAGTTAGATTTCTTAAAAGTTAGTTTTATGGTGCGTTCAGATAAGAAAGAGTCTGGAATGTCACCAGTTTTAATGATGTTATTTCTTGAAGGTCGAAGGGCTTATATTTCAACTGGACTAGTTGCCGAGTTTAAAAATTGGGATGCCAAATATGGTAGGTTCATAGGTGACCCTTCAAAAGTTAACACTAAGAATGAATTTCTGGAACGTTTGAAAATGGACGTTTTAAGAATTTACAATGAAATGAAGTCAAAGGAAGATGACATTACAGTTGATGTTTTGAGACAAAAGCTTAAAGGTGAATCAGAGTCGAAGGCTAAATCTTTGATCGAATGCTGCCAAATTTATAACTCAAGCTTTGAAAAACTTGTAGGCATCGAGATAGGTGAAATCACCTTTGGGAGGTATGCTACATTTGCTGCTAGAATTAATGACTTTATTTCGTCTAAACTGAAGCTCAAAGATATCTTGCTTATTGATATCAAATATTCTTTTGGTATAGAGTACGAACACTACTTAAAGACTGAGCTGAAGCTTCACCAAAACACATTAGTCAAATACATTCAATATTTGAATAGAGTCCTAGACTATTGTGTAAAATATGAATGGCTCGAAAAGAATGTTCTTTTCGGATACAAATGTCCAGTCAAACAAACCAAAAGAGAATATCTAAATCAAGATGAACTCCAGAGAGTCATGGATAAGGTTATCAATATCGATCGACTTCGGGAAGTTCGAGATATCTTTGTATTTTGTTGCCATACTGGATATGCCTATAAAGATGCTGCATATTTGACACCTGATCATATTGGTACCGGCATCAATGGAAGGAAATGGATATATACATCGAGACAAAAAAATGATAATGTTTCCAATGTACCGCTCCTTGATCAAGCCATGGAGATAATAGAAAAGTATAAGGACCACCCTATTTGCGTAAGCAAAAATAGACTTTTGCCCATGAAAAGTAATCAAAAATTGAACTCGTACTTGAAGGAAATTGCTGATATTTGTGGCATAAGTAAACCTATGACCATGCACATTGCTAGGCACACATTCGCTACAACGGTACTTCTCAGTAATGGTGTAAGTATGGAGGCCACAAGCAAAATGCTAGGTCACAGCAGTTTAAAAACGACGCAAATTTATGGTAAGATATTAGAAACAAGGGTCGGAGCTGAAATGGAAATGCTTAGCGCGAAACTTTCAAAACCAACAGAAACAGAGATTAAGCTCAAAGAAGCTAAGTAAAATGTATACTGTGTTTCATAAAAAAAGCCCTAGTTTTTAACCAGGGCTTTTTTTATGCATTACTGTCGCCATGGATACTTTGTTTTTAATATGCTAAAATTATATTAATTTTTGGTTAAAATTATAGCATATTGCCAAATTATTTCGTTATAATTTTTAGACAACCAAGATGATTATTTTAATGTGAACTAAAATTTTGCAATTTTGCTGCATCATAAATTACATACCATACTTGACGACTATGAGAGACAAACTCAGCAGCCTATTTTTGGTTATTTAAATTCCATAGATGTAATACTTTATCGAATAAACCTTTTTGTATCCTACAACTTAGAACTTACAGAATTAGAAAATTCTTTTGAATTTAAAAGTATAGAAGATGAAATTAAGTATTATAAGCATGAAAAACCAAAGTTTCAAAAGTATGGTATATTTTATAACTCATTATCAAAATTAGAACTACATGTACCCATGGGATCAAAAAAGACAAAAAGTGACTACTACGAAAAGGAACTGGACCAAATTACTAACACCTTTTGTGAGAACGAAGACATCATCGTATATCATAGAATGAAAGGAACTGATAGAGACAAAGATATTTTTGTAAGAAAATCACCAAATAATCATATCTTTGCACTCATAGAAGCAACATCCATGATGGAAGAGTTTTTGTATAATATTAATGACGCACGTTCAATTGATGACAAGATCCAAGATTATCCGAAGCTTACTTGGACTGGTAAGCTGACTGATTTGGTAATCTTGGTTAGGGCTTTAGTATTATCTGGAAGTATTAACAATGGTCAGGCGACCATAAAAGATGTAGTAACCTATGTGCAGGTGATGTTTAATGTGGATTTGAAAGACTATCATAGAAAATATACAGATATAAAAGCGAGCCAAAATCCTACTAAATTCCTAGATTATTTGATTGATATAATTGTTGATGATATTGATCAACAAGATGAAAAAGCTAGCAATCAAAAAAAGAAATAACTGCTTCCGGGTCGATTCCCATATAACTACAAAATTCATCAACTGTCACCACATGATGTGCATCCTTCCCATAATAGGTTTTGATCTTGAGTAGCAATGACCAAGATGTCCTGTAGTTCTTGCCCGTTATGGCGGCGACATCTTTGGGATATATAATCAGTCTTGAAAATTTGCTCATTCTACATTCTATTTAATATAATCGTTGATACTATTGTCATACACTATCCATACACTATCTATACATCATCCATATACTATCGATGGGATTAGCCATAGATTGTTATGGATGGTTTTACATTTTGGATTTTGTCGTGGGTGATGTGTAGTAATCAATAATTAGTGTTTTCCTGAACTGAAAAAAGCCTGGTCATAAGACAAGTCAAAATCAATTGCATTACAAAAGTATGATATTTGTCAGAAATGACACATGATAATTTTAAAAATGTATATGTAATTATTTGTCATTATATGCAATTTATTGTCATTTATGATAGTGGTTCTCTGGAAAGTGGCGGATTGTGGAAAAGCTGACTATATCTTTGTCGTATTATTTTACTTTTTAAATTGTAGCATTATGGCTAGACAAGGTGGTTTATTGAAGGTGGTGGGAAAGCTTGATGACTTATCCTTTTACAAAAGTGCCGATGGTTTTTTGGTTAGGACCAAAGGCGGTGTTTCTGCTGACAGGATCGCGAATGATCCCACGTTTCAACGAACGAGGGAGAATGGCGCTGAGTTCGGAATGTCAGCAAGTGCAGGGAAGCTGTTGAGAACAGCATTGAGAAATCTGATGATGACAGCCAGTGACAACAGGGTGGTTTCCAGATTAACACAATTGATGACGGATGTGAAAAATCTTGATGCGGCTAATGACCGTGGAGAAAGACATGTCCATGAAGGCTTTGACCTTCCTGAAGGTAAGGCAGTGCTAAAGGGTTTCAACTTTAACAAAAGAGCCATCCTGAGTGGTATTTTGTTCAAGACTTTTGCGCTGAACACTACTACTGGTGCGCTGGATATCCTTGGTGTGGTACCAAGAATGGACCTTGTGTCCGCTCCTGGTGCAACACATGTAACATTCAAGGCGGGATGGTCTAAGTTGGATTTCCAGGCAGGTGAGTTTGAGACGCTGATCAGTAACTCTGTGAACATTCCGATCAACAACACATCTGTGGATATCAATCTGACACATGCAGCTCCGCCAGCTTTGGCGACTGGTATCCATGTGTTCACGCTTCAGATTGAGTTTTATCAGGAAGTGAATGGTACTCAGTATTCTCTCAAGAATGGTGGGTATAATGCACTTGCGGTGATCGAAGTGGTTTAAGATTGAGTGTTTGTCTTGTGCAGACGGCAGTTACTTTTTTTCATTGACAAAAAAAGTAACCAAAAAAGTCTAGTTCAAAAAAAGGCGATTGCGTAGCATCGTTCATTCTCGAATCAAAATGCTTTTTCTATCGCGCATGGTGATGATTTTATTTATGGTTGTGTGTAAATGCGATAGACGCACTTTTGATTCTTCATTCACTATCGCTTGTTTTTTGAACGGTCCATCCGTACAGACAAATATTTATATCAAGGTTTAAAGACAGGATTATTATTCAGTAAAGTTTTTATTAATGACAATTGAGCTTCAAAGGTTTTATCGGGATGGCTGGACAGATGGGAAGGTTCTTATCAATGGTGTCTATGTGTGTCAGAGTATTGAATTAGGATGGGCAAATAATGAGCGAAATGTGTCGTGTGTGCCGGAAGGAGTTTATCCTGTGTCCATCATTCAACATCCAAAACACGGAGAATGCCTTAGAGTGGAAAGTGTGAAGGATAGATCTGGTATTCTGATACATGTGGCCAATGATGCTCAGAAGGAACTCCGGGGCTGTATAGCTCCGGTGTTTTCTTTGAGTGGGAATGGGAAAGGACAGTATTCGAGATTGGCATTATCTTATATCATCGAGAATCTGAGGAAGAGTGAAGAGAAAAGTCATTTTATTAAAATTTATTAACAAGGGGTATGAAATATTTTAATTTTCTTGTTTGGTTTTTACCCATCCTTTTAATTCCTTCCCTTAAAATGGAAGGAAATATGGCAAATAAAATATTTCATCCGACAATTAAAATTAAGATCATGGGTGAAATCATAGATAGAGCGAAGGCGCCAACGCCGAAGTTTTTTAAGGTGTTGAGAAATATTGGTTTGATCATGGCAGGTGTGGGCACTGTGTTGCTGACAGCACCTGTATCGCTGCCTGCTGCAGTGGTCACTTTAGGTGGTTATCTAGTGACAGCTGGTGGTGTGGCTACAGCTGTGAGTCAAATCACCAATGTGGGTGATGATGCCATTGGCGAAAAAGAAGAAGGAGGGTCTGATGGGGATGGGAATTCATCATAGTGATCAAGCTGTGGGAACACTAGGTGGTACCTTGATCGCATTCATTGGCATCGTAGATGGCAGTGACATCATCAAAACTGGTATCCTGGCATGTGTGGGTGCAATTGTAAGTTTTGGCGTGTCGAAGGGATTGCATTGGTTGTGGCCGCAAGGTAGGAAATCAGGCAGGATGCCTAATGATACAGCATCGTAGTGGGGACGCTACGACGAACATATAGAGTTTTGGTTGTTTTGCATGGGTTAGGCTCTGGACGCTGGTTCGGGGCCTTTTTTTGTTTAATGTGGATTTGTTGATATGGTGGATGCGTTGATTTGTTAGGGAATAGTTTCAAATTTAAAATTTTCCCTTTCTGCAAAATCAACTATATTTCCGATATTTCCTTTACCCCATTCTGATGATACCACAAATTTAATTGAATCTGCACTTGTTAATATTTCCGATTCATCTATAAAATGTCTTTTTTTCTTACCATCGTTATATTTATCATTTACATATTCAAGTCTATTTATTACACCAATTGAACCCTGAAAAATTGAAGGAAACTTTTCTTGAATTTCTGCAAAGGTCAAATGAGGGTTGTTTTGAGTAAAATGTTTTACCACTTCAAACACAAAGCGTTATATGAAAAATAAATTTGATTAATTTGCTGCTTTTTGAAATTTTAGTGCAAGTATTAAATGATCTAAAGCATATTTAAGTAGTGTAAAAAGGTGGACAATTACCACGTTTAAAAGTTATTTTATATAAATGATAAATCTTTTTTCTGGTTCAATTGACCATTGGACTTGCCACATTCTTCCGTCTAGTTGGTCAATAAGAATAAATGTATACATGTTTTGGGTAGAATAAAGACTAAACCTGTCATTAAACTCTTCTTCTTTTGTTACAAGGTGTTTGAAATTTAAATCTGTTTCAAACCGATTCTCGCCTTTTATATCGTATTGAACTTGCCACATTAGTCCATTTCGAGTATTTAATTTGATAAACGTCCACATATTTTGTGTTGGGAATAGACGATAAGAAACAGGGTTTGTATTTTGTCCGTTTAAAATGTTATATTGTTTAAAATCAGATTGAGCTATTAAAAAGATAGTTGATAATGAAAAAATCAGGAATAGAATTATCTTCTTCATTTGTCTTGATATTTATATTTTCTGAGAAAGAATGTAAATTTGGATGAGTAATATTAGATACCACAAATTTATAAAAGTTTTTGAAAAGAAATAGTCTAATTATCTAGAATATCCGAAGTAATTCAAAATGAGAGACTATGTATGCAATTGTTTTTAAAAGATAGCCCCAGCCATAAAGACCAAGACTATCTAATGCAGAACTAAATCTGCTCTGATGCAAACCTAATCGTGGTAGTACGCTCATCCAAATGGGTAGTGATGATGACCCCTGTATGTGGTGGACTGATGGATGGATGAAGGATGTACCTAGATGTGAGCTGGCCAGTCTCCAACAATGCAGCCAAAACATTATCAAATCTCATGGCTCTGGTGACTATACCAAAATCTGTGGCAAGATGGCACTCTAGCACATGATCTAAATATGGACGCAATGCTAATGATGAAACTAAA
>Ga0209812_10002160_pt1 | contig 12169 bp, 12 predicted proteins | sample JI71714BDNA_FD_187502 | JGI IMG/M metagenome (GOLD analysis project Ga0209812, IMG submission 187502) | Wastewater effluent complex algal communities from Wisconsin, to seasonally profile nutrient transformation and Carbon sequestration -... | ecosystem: Engineered > WWTP > Effluent > Algae...
TACACAACAACATCAGAAGGATTGACTTTAGTAAATGCTAATAACAATCAAGGTTATAATACAACGTTTACAGCTGCTCAATTAGAAAATGATATTGACCTAGGTACTGTCTTGTTGTGCGAAAACGCATCTGGGAGCAAAATAAGTGGTTATGTCTTAATCGATACCAATGAAGATGGATTGGGTGATACACCTGTAAAGAATCAAAGAATTTTAATTCGTCAAGAAGGTCAAACAATAACTGTTTACACCAACGATTTGGGGTATTATGAGCTGACTGTATTACCGGGTGTATACTTAGTAGGGACATATGATGAAGTATCTGGATATACTTATATCGGTTGTGGTGATGTTTCTGTAGATGATATAAATAATGATAAAGGCGAAATAGTAGGTAATTCCGAACTTGTCGCTATAGTTTTACCCAACGAAAACGATCAAGACAATAATTTTATGTATTCTGTAACTGGAACTGGATCTATCAGTGGAAAAGTAATGATAGACCTTGACAATGATGGTGTGGGTGACAAAACAGCACAAGGTATGGTAATTCTTTATGGACCTACCTACCACCTTGAAGAATCGAGAAGCATTGAGACTGATGAAAATGGAAGATACAAAACGAAAAAAGATGTCCTTCCTCATTTAGGTACTGTTGAAATTGCATATAAACAATTATTTACTGCTGTCAGTGATTACGATGTTACGCCAGATCCAGATGGAGATGATCGTAGCCTTGGACCAAATCATACCATCCCAATCCGTCTGAAAAACAATGAAGTTGACGACGATAATGATTTTGTAGTATCCATTAATAAATCTTTTATTACATTGCGTGTTTTGGTAGATACCAATGATGATGGCACAGGCGATGTCCCATTAGGAGGCCAGTATATACAATTATATAATAGAAATGAATCTGGTGTTCCAATTTCACCTTTAATACAATCTGGTACTTCATCTACAGATGGATATTGTACACTCCCTGTTGACCAGCCAGGAGAATATGTACTTTACTTCATAGGAAGCCCAGATTATTCAGCAAAAAGTGGTGTGGATCTGATCCCAGACAATAATCCTGCTAATGCTACATCTGAAAAATTCTTTTTACCTGTAGATATAATCGGAAAAGAATATGATGATGGGAATACTTTTATTGTAAAAAAGAATTAAGATTGATCACCAATTTATAATTTAGTCATAGATTTTGACCACCAAAAGAAAAGATATCATCACCACACAAATCATAGAAGGTTGCAAAGCTAAGGATGCGCTTTGTCAAAAAAGTCTTTATGAGCTTACAGTCACCAAACTGTATAATGTCGTGTATCGAATCGTATTGGATAGGCACAAGACCCAAGATGTATTACAAGAAGTATATATAAATATCTTCGAAAAAATCAATCAATTTGACATACAAAAAGGCTCTATTTTTAATTGGATAAATAGGATTGCTATTAATCAAAGTATCAATTTCCTTCGGTCAAATCGGCTAACATTCGAAGATGTGAATTGTCTGGAGATCATAGAAAAAGAATTTACAGCCCTTCAATCTTTGGAAGCGCAGTATATTTTAGACATGTTACATCAATTGCCAGAGCAACAAAGAATCATTTTTAACCTACACGAAATAGAGGGCTTCAGTCACGAAGAGATTGCAGCCCTCTTACATATAAATATCAATAGCTGTAGAGTATATCTGTCTAGAGCAAAGACAAAATTGCAAGAGTTAGTCTCCATGCATCAACATTACATACACACCAAATCACAGTCATGAGCGATAATAGCCTAAAAAATAGGATGGATGACCTCTATCAAGATTTTGACAAAGAAGCTTTATGGTCAAGAATCGAATCTAAAAAAAGGAAAAGAAAACCAATCTTTTGGTGGGTCTTTGGATTTGGTGTTTTTGCTGTGGTAGTCGGCATAGTATTTTACACAATTGATAATGCTAATAATACACCAATAACTAATCAAAAGCACATTGCTGCCACTCAAAACCATCAAACAACTACTGAAGATAGTTGCTCTACATCACTTGAAACATCCAATGAATTGGTCCAAATTTCAAAAATGACAGGAAGCCAAAGTTCAAACACTATTACAGAATCAAAATCTCTCACTAATGCTGCACCAAAATCTGACATCCATTCAAATATTACAACTGTAGCTGAAAACAAAAAAAATGATCAGAAAACTTTGGTCTCAAAGCATTATGTTAATAAAAACGCATCTTTAATTAATGCCAATAAAAATGTAGAAAGTCAATCAATAGTCAAGGATACTAAAGTCACAAATGATAAAGAAATTCATCTCAAAGTCAAAAACCAACAAATTGAAGAAACCAATCTAAATGATTTTCAAAAAGTCGATGAAAACACTGTGGTGGGAAGAAATAATAATAAAGAAAACATTGAAAATACAGATATAGCAAATGCTTTATCCTTATTACCAAATAGTCAATTAAATTTTCTAATTATTCCATCAAGAAATTTTACTTTGCCTTCTATATCACCTATTCCAAAACCTAAACCAATCCAAACTAAAAACAATATTTTAAGTGTTACTTTTGGAATCGGAATTGACCATCATCGTTTTCCCAATACAGCATTGGGACAGTACCGTAAAAGTCTGGAAAAAACATTAGAAACTAGAAGTTTAGGGATTCAATATGAAAGAAGAATGCAGTCATTTTCTTTGATAGCAAATCTTACAGCTGCTCAGAGCGAAACAGTATTAAACCATAGTACTCGATCTAATACTTGGCGATTGGTTCAGGATGGCAGGCTCATCAATGGTTGGAATGGCTACCAATATAAACTCTACAACCAATATCAAAGATTGGATGCAGATATCCAACTTTTATTTCATGTTAATATTCATGGCAAGTGGCAGTTGAGCCCATCAATTGGTTTAGGTCTTAATTTAAGTAGTGCGCAGAAAGGCCACTTTTTTGATGTGGAAGGAAATCTTTTGGATTTGTCAGAAAGACCTGAATACAAGTCAAATACTGGATTTTATGTGGTATATGGTTTAAAAATAAGAAGATACATTCAGAAAGATTTTATCATTGATTTATGCCTATTCGCACAATCAAAAAGAAGGCTAACTGATCCCAATTATCAAGGTTATGAGCAGTCGATCCAACCATTAGGTATAAGCCTTGGATTTGGGAAGGTGTTTTGAGTAATGATAAGCTGAAATTTTTAAAAGAATAATTGTAGCGTATCAAAAAAGTATCTTGAGAAACTTTTACTTTTTGTTCGAGACTTTCTGCTTGCAAGTTATCTATCAACACGAAATATCCATTTTTCATAAATGCGTCCAATGCTGTATACACTTGTTTTTCACCATCTATTGTTCTGTTTGTATGGACTTTGTATCCGTTGAGTGTTCGCTCTGCATCCGTTGGCTCGAGGAGGCCATTGTAATATTCTGGTAGTTTACTATTATAATTTTTACTTCTTGCAATACTCGTTCTGTGATTAGCTCTTTGACAGTAATATTTTCTGATTTGAAGATAAGATCTATTTCTCTAATGATATCACCAGTGAATGTTTCGTCCTTGATGGTTAATGTCATGATGGTATGTATTTACGGTACAAATATAATCTAAGAATCCGTACTGACAACAGACTAAACGGGATATCAAAATTATTCTTAGATATTTAATCTAGCTAATCGGTATTTAGAAAACTGATATCCTGAATATGATTATTGGTAATGTAGGTGATCAAAAAACGATGATCTTGTTTTTCAAAAAAAATATGTACCAAGTAGTTCGGTTGTTTGCTTTGTAAAACAAATAATTGGTACCAAATTTTATTAATTTTTTTGGGGTATCCTTGTGTGGATAGTTTGAAATATTTTGTTCAATAAAATTTGTTAATTCTTCAACATAGTTTTCCGAATATTGAAGATAGGAAAAGTAATTTTTCTCAAATAGCACATCACTTAGTTTATTGAGAAATAATTCGATTTCAGGTAAATATTGAACTATTGCTTTTGACAAAGTAGATCGTTTATATGATTTTTTGTTCGTAGTCTCAATTCATCTCCCGATATACTCCTAGCCCATTCTTTCTCAAAATCAAATTGCTTTTGTGACTTTATGGCTAAAATTTCTTCAAGGATGTTTTCATCTGTGATCGTGTCTATCCAATCTTTTAATTCCGCTTTTTGATGTACGATGTCCATAAACTTAGATGTTTTGAAAATTTATAACGGCAAATATACGATAATGGTTCCTTTGTATGATGTTAGTCAATAAAATTATGTATCCATACTAACCGCAATTTAGCCCATCAATTGGTTTAGGTCTTAATTTAAGTAGTGCGCAGAAAGGTCATTTTTTTGATGTGGAAGGAAATCTTTTGGATTTGTCAGAAAGACCTGAATACAAGTCTAATACTGGATGTTTTGTGGTATATGGTTTAAAAATAAGAAGATACATTCAGAAAGATTTTATTATTGATTTACGCCTATTCGCACAATCAAAAAGAAGAATTACTGACCCAAATTATCAAGGTTATGAGCAGTCGATCCGACCAATAGGCATAAGCCTTGGATTTGGGAAGGTATTTTGAGCAATTTTGCCCATAATGTCAGTTAGTGATATTGATAAAGACATCGCTGAATGTATATCAAACAATAGATTTATTTCATTTGCAGTAGGGTTTGGATTATATCAAGCCAATATTTAATTATTGTCCAATTTATCTGAATCAAAAGCACTATCACCTGTAAGTATTCTAAATCTCAAATCATTTCCATAGTATTTAATCCAGCTATAACATTCGCTGATGCAAAAATATAGTTTAAAAAATGTCCAGATGCCAACTATTAAAGTGAAATGTTGTGGACTTTAGCCGTAGCAAAGTTATGCAGTAAAGTAATTGAAAATATAGTTTTAAAATTAACATAAATGAACGTATGTATGTAAAAATAAAAGATAATTTTGCGGCATAATAAACCCAAATGACCGACAAACATTTTTTAACCACCATATTTAATGAACAAAACTTCAAAAAGGAAGATCTTGATAATATCCTAAGTCAATACCACCGCGTAGAATTCACAAAAAATGATTACTTTATAAAAGAAGATACCACAGCCAATTTTTATTATTTTATGGAAAGTGGTTTTGCAAGGTCCTAATAATAATTATAAGTTTTCGTTGTGTAAAGTGGGTGCTGTAGAATTAATAGTAGACATTTTTAATAGAATAACATTGGTCCATAAAACAAATTAAATGAATAAAATATCCAAAATGCTTTTTTGTCTATTAATTCTAAGTGGCTGCAAAAAAGAAGAATTGAATGATGTCAACAAAAATTTAAGTAATTGTGAAATTGATTGTCTATTTTTTAATGGAAATATATACAGTGCTAATAATAATTTAGAATATATAGATAAAATAGAATGTATTTTGACTGCTAATATGGGGGATAGGATTTCAAACAATGACATGGAAATTTTTAGACTTATAGATAGTACAGACTCGAATGGTGAATTTTTAATTAAGTCTCCTAAAAATATAAATATTCCAGATTTTGACTACTTCAAACTGACATTCAAAAAAGAGAATTACTTCCCAAGAGAATTTTATTTTGATTCAACATTTATTGAAAGCATTACACAACTTAATAATTCTGATACCATAAAAATACAAACATTTTTTCATCCAAGCGGTATTTTAAACGTTAATATAAAGTCCGATAACTCAGTGGAAAACATAGAATTTTGTATCACTGTCCCTAATAAAGCAGATCTTTATTGTTCAAAATTCAACAATTCTTCTTCAATAGACACATCATACAGTTTGCAAGTTCTTTCTGGTAAATCACTTACTACAGAAATTAGATTTTCAAAGGCAGGTGTTTATCAAGTAAAAGCATATTCTGTCTATGTCCCTCAAGGGGGTATTATTGAACTAATGGTAACTCTTTGATCTCTGTTGGTAAAAATGAGTAATGTACACCTATTGGTCGAGTCACTGTCGATTACCTAATTAGCACACCTACGATTCCATAATTTATGAATTTTTAATTCATTTAGCAATTTCCCAAACTCTATGTGCTAATCGTATGATTTTATGATGTCATCCCTTCGGGATTTTGATGGGATTTAATTCTTTTTCTATAGTCTTGACATCCTCTCGGGATTGTTATATAATGTAGCTGAAGCTTCTAACTTCAAAAAAATCAAACATAAATGTCCGAACAAATTTTGCGAGCGTGAACATCCAAGATGGCAGGGCTACGCCCCTCAAAACGTGCATGTTCTTTTTTGCTACAAAGATGTCAGAGCTACGCTGCTTTTTTGTTGTCATAAATTATTGAATCCCTATTGGACTTGCAAACTTGTTTGCAATATAATGTGGCTAAAGCTTCCAGCTTCAGTAAAACATCAAAAGTCCGATGTACTGGAAAAGCAAAGGCGTAGCCGTCCATTATCTCTTTTCGAACATTGATTATCTCTTTTTGAACGTCCGTTATCTCTTTTCGAACGTTCGTTATCTCTTTTTGAACGTTGATAATCTCTTTTCGAACGTTGATTATCTCTTTTTGAACGTTGATTATCTCTTTTCGAACGTTGATTATCTCTTTTTGAACGTTCGTTATCTCTTTTCGAACGTTGATTATCTCTTTTTGGACGTTCAAAAGCTTAGATTGAATGTCCATTGGCTTACATTGAACGTCCATTGGCTTAGATTGAATGTCCATTGGCTTACATTGAACGTTCATTGGCTTAGATTGAACGTCCATTGGCTTACATTGGATGTCCATTGGCTTAGATTGGATGTCCATTGGCTTAGATTGAACATCCAAAAGCTTAGATTGAACATCCAAAAGCTTAGATTTAATGTCCATTGGCTTAGATTGGACGTCCAAAAGCTTAGATTGAACGTGCGAATTCCATTGAGTAGCTTAAGCACAAGTTGCAGCCTTGTGCTTGCAGGAACATCTTGTTAAGGCTTCGAGATTAAGTTAATAGGTATCAGATAAAATCTCAATCCATGGAATAACTCAATCCTACAACTAATAAGTCTAGCTATGTTAAGTTAAAAGGATTGTTTAATCTTAATCATACTTTTTATCATCCATTTATTTCCAACCACCGATTTGTCCCACCACAAAGCCAAATTGCATTTAGTCCGTACTCTTTTAAAAGTTTTGCGCCATCAGCTGACCGACCGCCACCTTTACCACAAGCTGTAACAAATTGAATGTTTTTGTCGAGATGTGAAATATGATCTTTCAAATCTTGAAGTGTAATGTTCAAAGCATTTGGAATGTGTGCTTGTTCATATTCTTCCTTAGATCTCACATCAATGATTTGAATTTTTTTATGAGAAAGCAGGGCTTGTTTTACTTCATTAACTTCTATGCAGTCTTTGGCTGTATGGATTTGTTCTGGCATACGGAATTTGATTATAAATGAAGATATTATGGTCAGTCCACCAATAAAAAACACGGCATATTCGATTCCAAACAAATCAGCCGTTACACCAGATATGATGGCACCAAATGCATAACCCAAATCTCTCCAAAGTCGAAAGGTACCGATACTTTCTGCCCTTTGGGTCGGACTTGTTGCTTGTGCGATGGTCGATAAGAAGGTAGGATAAACCAAGGCTGTGCCCAATCCCAAAATAGCTGAAAGCAAGGCCAATATATAAAATGACTCCGTAAAAGGAAACATTAATATGGCTACCCCTTGCAGCAACATACCCCAAAACAACATTGATTTTTTAGAATAGTGATCTGACATCTTGCCCGTAAAAAGTTGACCGATACCCCATACAGTTGGGTAGATCGCTGTGATGATACCTATATGTTCTGTATCAAAATGGAGTGACATAAGAATAATTGGCAACAGACCCCAAATCATGCCATCATTCAGATTGTTTACAAGTCCCGCTTGGGTCACGGAGCTTAATGTTTTATTGGTAAAAGTAGTCTCCATAAAAATATTTTGCATACTTGTAGTGCCGTCCGTAGCACTTTCCTTTTTTACAAAAGTTCTTGTATCCTTCACCCACAAAGCCGTCAAAATAAACCCCACAATTGCAATGAAGATACCGATGAAAAATGGATAAGGTGTGACACCATATTTATTGGCTATATAACCTGTTAGAAATGCGACTATTACGACAGCAAAATACCCTGCAAATTCATTAAGCCCCATGGCAAATCCACGATCTTTTTCGCCTACTAAATCTATTTTCATCACCACCGTGCTACTCCAGGTAAGTCCTTGGCTTATGCCTAATAACACATTGGCCCCAATGACCCAATTCCAACTAGGTGCATAGATCAGCATAAATGGAATAGGTATAGCCAATAGCCAGCCAAATAATAACAAATTCCTTCTGCCATATTTATTAGCCAATCGACCTGTATAATAATTTGCAATCGCCTTGGATATGCCGAAAGCGGTGATAAAAGAAAGTATAGCAGTCTTTGACGCCACGCCAAATTCTAGCTCTGCAAACTGTGGGAAAATGGTGCGTTCCATCCCTATCATACCCCCTACAAAGGCATTAACTATTACTAGAATGGTAAATTGTTTCCAATTTTCTTTGAGACCAAGTGTGACGTTTGTGTTGTTCATGGATTTAATTTGAAAACGCAAAGGTCTATCTGTTTTATCTAAAAACACTTATCAAATGATAAGTAATTAAAGGACATCCGCGCGTATTCTGCTTAGAGATACGGGTGTTATCCCTAGATAGGTGGAAATGTATTTTAATGGTATTTTTTGCACATAATCTGTAGTTTCCAAAAGTTCTATATACCTTTCTTTGGCTGTTTTAAATTGTAAGCTTTCTACTCTTTTGACCGTATTGACATATTCTTTTTCAATTATTAAACGGAATAATCTTTCTATATCATGGTGCTTATCGTACAGCCTGAAAAGGGATTCTGAATCAATACCAATTATATTCGTTTCATCAATAGCTTGAATACCTTTTGAAGTGGGATTTCCTAAGAAAAGACTTTCTGCTCGGATAATGAGCTCATTCTGAAAAGCAAAATGCTCCGTGATATCGTTTCCATCTTTCAGATAAAAGATTCTTGCACATCCTTTATCTACGAAATAAACAGTGCTACATTTACTCCCTATCTTTTGTATGACTTCATTCTTTTGATGGGTCTTTGCTGAAATAATCTGTTTGAGATCATTTTGCGCATCATCGCTTATTTTGTGAATGGAATCAAATAATTCAAATAAGACCATTTTGTTAAAAAGTTAAAACCTTGTTAGACTCCACAATCTCTTTGGTCAATTCAGCCATAGTACTGATTTTTGCATCATCTACTAGTTCGATGGTTTTGAGTCCTCTTGCATCTAGACAACTTCCACACAACAAGAGTCTTGTTCCTTTTTTTGTCGAAAGTTTGAGCATTCGTTCAATATTGTAATAACCATTAGGAGTGTTTTGGTTCGGAATGGCACAGTTAACACCGTCAGCCATCAAAAACATAACTACTTCTGTTTCAGGAAAGTCCTTATTCAATTGATTAGCAATTCTTAATGCATTATATGCTTTTTCGCTACCATAAGGAGTATCGTTGATGATGATTAATATTTTCATTTAAATGAGCTTTAATGTATCATGAAAAATTAATTATAATTTTTTATTATTTTAAAATTGGTTTCTTTTGTATTATGCAAATGTAATAAATAAATTAGGCTTGACAAAACGTATTATTGATTCACTTTGCTTTTAATGACATCGACAACATAATAGACGAGGGGCACCAGAAATACGGTGAGCACTAAAGATGAAAGCAAACCACCAATGATTACCCATGCAAGCCCATTTTTCCACTCCGATGCTGTGCCCGAGGCTAATGCAATTGGTAGCATTCCTACAGCCATAGATAGTGTCGTCATCAATATAGGTCTCATTCGTTCTTTACTTGCGGTAATCAAAGCATCTTTAAAGTATATTCCTTCAGCTTTGAGTTGATTAGTAAAATCTACAATCAATATTGCATTTTTTACGACAAGACCCATAAGCATGATTAATCCAAGTAATGCAAATAAGCTTAGATTATTTAATGATAAATTTAAAGCCAAAAATGCGCCAATAGCGGCCAAGGGAATGGAAAAGAGTACGACAAAGGGATAAACGAAACTATCATAAAGTGCTACCATGATGAGATATATGAGCAAAAATGAAATGAGCAATACAGACCCCAATGCTCCGAAACTATCATTTTGTCTTTTGATATCACTGCCCCAAGTGAGCTGTATATCTTCCGAAAGCGGATGTTGTTTTAAGTAGGCAACTACTTCATCTGCCACAGTACCGGATGGTCTGCCTAATGCATCAGCTGTTAGGGTCACAGCGGGTTGTCTGTCTTTTCTTTCTAAAAGTGAAGGTGAATTATCTTGCTCTACTGTTGCAAATTGAGCAACTTCTACGGGAATATTCATTGGATTGATGACAAATAATTTTTGTACGTCTTCAAAATTTTGACGATCAAAAGCATCTATCCAGACCCTGACCGGATACTCAGTTCCATTTTGCGTAAGCGTGGCATCATCATTTCCTGTAAAGGCTGTACGTAAATTCATACCCACATAAGCCGTATTTAATCCCAATCTCTGCATTTTATCTTTGTCAGGAATTACTTTAAATTCAGGGCTACCTTTCTCAACAGAGAGCCTTACATTATCTGCGCCGGGTACATTTTCTATTATTTTTTTAAGCACTAGGCCATTTGCCATGACATTTTCTTGACTACTTCCACTAAGTGTGATTTCGATAGGTGCCGATCTTGGTATCAATCCTAAAGCTGCCATAGCGTAATTAATACCAGAAAATTTCTGTTGCAAATCACTTCTCAGTTTTTTCATAAAATCTTCTGTCGGTGTTTTCTCCAATCCCAATTTTTTTAACTCATCTTTATTGACTTTTAGTTGTATGGTAAATTCCGTTTTGTTGGTAGCGCCTACACCAAGACTACCAATTCCCGTACTTGGTCCACCAACATTACTGAATACTGTAGAAACTTCAGGCTGTGAAAGAATGTATTTTTCAATTTCTTCAGAAATTTTATTGTTTTGGAGTATAGATGTAGTTTTGTCATACTCTAGCCCCAAGCGAAATTTTCCTTGGTCACCCGTAGAAATAAGTTCTTTGCCGATGATTCCTTGTTTCATAATACCTAGTGTCATTCCAAAAAGAATGAGGACAAAGATCGAAAATATTAATTTGTGACTCAGAACCCATTTAAGTTTGTTACCGTACCAGATAGTAAAAGCATCAAGCTGATGCTCGAACCATAAAAGGAATCGATTAAACAAATTGGTGGGTTGTAAATCTTCTTTTTTACCAATACGCGAAGCAAGCCAAGGTGTAAGCGTAAAACCCACAAGCAAACTGGTCAATGTGGATGTGACGACCACCACAGAAAATTGTTTTAACATGTCGGCAACAAAAACTTGTAGAAATAGGATCGGTAAAAAAACGACCACATCCACCAGGGTAATAGACAGCGCAGAAAATCCGATTTCCATACGACCATCCATGGCAGCTTTTCTTTTTTCTTTTCCTTTATCCAGGTGTTTTTGAATATTCTCCAGCACTACTACCGCATCATCGACCAGAATTCCTATGATTAAAGACATCGCCAATAGGGTCATCAGATTGAGAGTATATCCTAATAACCACATTACGGCAAATGCTGTAACTAGTGATGTAGGAATAGCAACAATTACTATGATAGCATTTCTAAAACTTCTTAAAAACAATAACATAACTAGTGATACAAGGATTACTGCAAGTATCAAATCAAATACTACAGAATTTACAGCAGCTATGGTATTGTCTGTACTGTCATTAGCAATTATAAATTTTATATTAGCTCCAGCATTTTGCGTCTCTATATTTTTGAATTTTTCCCGTACTAATTTTGAGACATCTACTGCATTGGCATCGCCTTGTTTTTTGAGTAAAAGACCTATACCATTCTTGCCATTATATCGGCTTACGGAAGTCATTTCTTTAGTACCATCTACAACATCTGCTACATCTTTAACATAGATCGGGCTGCCGGGCATTGGCATGGCTATCTGTACGTAGTTGATATCATCCACACTTGAAAACTTTCCGGTCAATCGTACCGAATTACTTTCCTTATCCGTTTGCACC
>Ga0209812_10002165_pt1 | contig 12153 bp, 10 predicted proteins | sample JI71714BDNA_FD_187502 | JGI IMG/M metagenome (GOLD analysis project Ga0209812, IMG submission 187502) | Wastewater effluent complex algal communities from Wisconsin, to seasonally profile nutrient transformation and Carbon sequestration -... | ecosystem: Engineered > WWTP > Effluent > Algae...
TGGTTCAGGGTGAAGAAGTCGGGTAAAAAGAGAGGATAAACGAAGGTCAGATCATGCTGGCCAGATCACACCGAAACGCCTGGCCGGATGAAACCGGAACAGGTGGCCGGACAAACCGAAATACGCAGCCAGTCTGGCTGACGTTTATCCGAGCCAGGCTTTTTCTATTTATTTAACTTTTCGACCAATTGGTTATCCGCCAACTGCGCAACGTCAGTATGGTTTATCACTGCTTCTCTCAGCCTTTGCCGGTAAGTCCGCACCGCGTTGGGCGATATCGTCGCCAATTGTGCAATACGGCGGTTTGAAAAATTAGTGGTTAGCAGCAACCGGATAAGTTGCCGCAAGGTTTGCTTGCTCATAATGAGCCTCCTTAATTTCAATGTGACTGAAGTCAAGGCACACGCAGGCCTGTATCTTCAGCCAAAGCCGAAAACTTGATAGGGATGCAATAGAAAGTACGGGTTTAACGAAACGGGAGAAAAAAGTCACGTAATAACATTGATGCCGATCGCACTTTACCATGAATGGCAAAAAGTGATCGGTATGAAATGTATTGTGTGATCGACATGGATGTTATTAACTGGCCGACTTGAATGTTATTAGGTGATCGCTTTGCATGGAAATATGCAATGGACCAATCCCAGATAATTTCCGTGACTTAAAACATCTTATATTTGAGCATACCCTGCTCAAAAGCTAACAGCAGACTTAGCAGTATTGTGCAGCAGAACTGATCAGTCACAGCAGAAAAGAGCAATTTATGCAGCACCGCCATATGTAGGCGCTGCACCAAAATGACAGCCCTGCTGGTAAACACTGATCACTTCTGCTGGCAAGCACTGATCGAGCTACTAGAGGCTAAGTCTTTGTGTATAAAAAATTGAGTTTAAGCGCATTCACTCTAACCATTCAAATCACGATAGCTTTTAACTTAGCTTGTTTAATCTTGTCTATACAATTTTTTTGATCAACATAACAATCGATTGAAAGTCCTCCTGTAGAAAAATCATATCTAACTCCATTTGTTGCTTCTAATATGAAAATGCCTCCCTCCTCTCCACTAAAAAACAACTTAGCTTCTGGAAGGAGTTTTTGCACATCTTCAAATGCTTTTCCGATGCAAATGTCTTTGTAACAAAAACCAACGTCAATGATCGATATTTTACTTATCAAGGAACTATTAGTTTCGATTTCTACTAACACCGAATTATCACATATTTTACCCCGAAATTTATAACTTTCGCCTTCTTCTGTATAAACTCGGACTTTGTCATAAGTACCTTCTAGCAATTTTTCGTTTTGCCCCAAATAAAGCTCACATGCATTTTTATCGCTTAATGAATATTCTTGAGCCATTCCTTGAGCCTTCCATGAACAAGCTCCATTTCCTGTAGCAAAAATAACTATTGTCACTAAATTGATAAGTTTTATCATGGATTAGGTTTCCTCGCCCACTGTATATAGAACTGTGTTCCACGACCAGAATTCTTCTGATCAACATGAACAGCTCCAGATTCATACAGGTTTACACGCTTAAAGTTTCCTGAATCTACAGCCGCTTTCGATAAGCCTATACCGGTCATTCCTTTTACCGAAATATCAGCTGCATCGCCAAATGTGTGCTGTGAAATAGAGGCGATGGTATTTGATGTATTGCCGACGAGGAAGTTCTGTTGAGCTTGAGTTCTTATTCCACTATGGACATCAATATTCTTTCCTAATGATTCACTCAAACTTTGTAAATTATTCGTCATGTTTTCTGATGGCGTGGCAGGTGCGCCATTTGCACTAGCCTGAGGCTGATTAGTTATCGTGCCTGTTACAGAGCTGCTACTTCCGTTTAGTGTAATCGACGTAGTGCGAGATTGTGTTACAGAGCCGTTCGAATTATGCACAGACTCGCGGCTAATTGTTTGCTCAACAGCGGGAGTACAATCTGATGTTCTTTCCTGGCCTGCAAATGAATTACACATCCCGGTTGGGTCAATATACTTATAAGGATTATTATTAGCGTAAGTATAACGATTAAAACTATGCACATCTCGGAACCCTATCGGATCATTCGAGTAAAACCGCCCGATAATTGGGTCATAATACCGCTGCTGCATATACGTTAACTGCAGATCGTTATCTTCCACATGGCCGGTGTAGCCTGGCTCATCGGATTGTGTATTTGGGTCAGCATATTTGGCGACTAACTGGCTGCCAAGGTAATAATAGTCGGTATAACCATTATTCTCATAGGTACTCATTAATACCCCAGCGCTGTTATATAAACTATAGGTTTTTGCGCCGTTTTTGTTCTTGACGATTCTGCGACCATGGCCGTCATAGACATAACTGTTTGTGCCGGAGCTGGCTAACCGGTTTGCTCGGTTAAAAGTGAAAGTACGTAAGCCGTTACTCGCAACATTGAAGCGGCTGTCATAACTAAAGCTTTGATTTAGGCTGCCGCTGATACTCGTTAAACGATTATTGGTATCATAATTGTAAATAATATCCTGTGTACCGAGCGTCTTGCGGCTGATATTGCCTAGCGTATCGTAATTAAAGCTACCGCTTCCCCAAAAGCCATTTGCCGTTTTGATGCGACCAAGACCATCATAGGTCATATTAGTTATGCTGTTAGCGGGCGTAATCGAATCAATAATTGACGTCAAATTGCTATTTGCATCAAAATTGTACTGATGTGATAACACATTCGCTACTTTACTGACACGGCGCGTTTCTGGCCGTTGTTGAGCATCTAATGTTTGGTTAAACGTTAGCGAATTACCGTAATTAAAACTTTTAAGTTGCCCACTTGGATGGTATTGCGCATTCGTTGCATAACTACCACTACTCAATGTTCTTCCTAGCGCATCAACGGTATACGTAACACTTCTGCCTGACGGATAAATCAATGATGCTAGCTGCCCCATCGCGTTATAACTGGGGTCAAGTACAAAGGTTAGATTATCAACGGTTAACAGCTCTTTTTCTATTAAACTGAGTGAATTGTATTGGTATTCCCAAGACGTAGCCCCCGAGGTTAGATTACTTAGGTTGCCTTGCGCATCATAAGTATAAATGCTGTTGCCGCTGCTATCAGGATAAGTAATTTGCCGAATGTTACCAATGTTGTCATAACTGAAACTGGTTTTCTCGCTTGCTAAAACACTGGTGGTTGCACAAGCATTCGTCACACCAGATGCGCCTTTAGCCTCCCAAAGTACATCACCTACAGTGTTGTACTCATAAGCTGTAGCGCCCACATCAGGGCGATAAAGTCGGCAAAGGCGTTGCTGCGCATTGTAGTAACGATGCTCTGTGATCCCACCTTGAACAATACTGGATGGCTGGTCAAATAAATTGTAGGTAATTGTGGTTGTTACACTTTCAGGTTGGCTAATGAGCGAAGGAATTTTCTGCTCAGGTGCACCAAATGCCCGGTAAGTGGTGGTCGTTCGGTTACCCAAAGCATCAATCGTCTCTACTTGGTTACCCGTCAAGTAATAATAATCTACACCTGTATTATCGACAGTAGAATACTGTCTTTTGACACGCTGTAAACCGTCATACACGGTTGCTTGCCCGTTAGACTCATATTCATTTTCACTTGGAAACGATGTGAAAACTGGCTGATTATAGACATCAAATTGTTGACGTACATAAATAGTCGAATTAGAGGCAACATCGCGTTCACGGGTAAGTAATGGTCGAAACAGTGCATCCATCTCAATCCGTTTTTCATGATTACCTCGACGAATGGTTTGAACAAAATACCCATTCAAGTTGCTGTAGCTAATTTCAGTTGGTGCAAAACCTGATGGAGGAGTGATTAACTCCACACGGCCCATCACATCATAGCTGTATGATGTTGTATGGCCTAAGAAATTCGTGGCACTTGCGATTTCACCGCTATTGTTGACAACCTGTGAAGCTGTTTGGGTCGTGGTCGTATTGTACCGATTAGGAAGTATAATTTGCTGCGGAATACCGCGCTTGTGATTATTAAGCTCAATCCAACGATTTGTTAGGCCCGACGTTTGTCGCCTCACACTGCCAGCTGCATTACCTGTTGTATGATAAGTATAGGTATAAAGTAGTGCACCGAATTCACGCTCCTGATAAGGCATTAATTTACTGGCAGTATTAGCCGCATAATACGAAGTCTGCTTAACGGTAGTCCAATTAGCGTTATTTGCAGAGCGCTCGACCGTTGTGGGTAAATTCAAGATCCACAATGACGTATCATGCTGAAACCCTAAACGGGTATATCGTGTACCGCTAGGACCACTTTCAGTGATTAGGCCTGCTTGTCCATAGGCATTGTAATTACTGTATGTCGTTGTGTAGGCCGTTGGACTACCATTACTAAACAATGTGGTTTTTATGGAAAAGGGATAAATGTTATTTTCATAAATAGCTGAGTTTTCAAATTTCTTTATACACTCTTCGCTTTCAATTTCAAAAACTGGATATTGTGTCGGTTTGCAAGAGAAAAACCCTACGTTTCCTTGATTATTAATAATGGTATAAGTGTTATCAACTGCCTTTAATAGCGTAGAGGCATTGGTGTCATAATAAAGAGTCATAACCTCTTTACCTTCAAGCGCATCAAATTTTCGGTTGAAAACGTGAACGGTTTTACTGCCATCAGGGTTAACAACCGAAGTTGAACGTAAATCCATTAGCTGATGGCCTGAGGGGGTAAAAGGCAAACCCGATAATGCCTGCGGCTGAGGTGTTGAAGTCGCAGTTTGTTTAGGCGAGCCCGCATTTTGTGAATAGCTGTAATTCCAGGCTAATGTTGTTCCATTGAATAGAAGCTCTTTCTTAGCTATAGCTAAATTAGGCGAGCAACGGCTTACATTGTGATGGCCCATGTAATTACTAGGCTCCCCCCCAACGATAAAAGGAACATTTGTACGACCAAATTGAGCCGCTTTTTGGACGAGACGAAATACCGCGCCTTCTGGATGTTTTATAGTCGAGATTTTTTCTAATTGAGCAACTGGAGAGCAGTCCCCTAGAGAACTTCCACTTGTCTGGTAGCCACCATACTTATCGAAGACAAGATTAAATTCCCATTTTTTACCATCTGGCCTAATTACTTCTTTAAGAATATCTTTATTAAACATGTCTTGTGGATCGTACTCTGAAATATATTCATAATTCCACGTTTTACCATCTGCCGTGATGGTTGCAACACGATCGGTATTTGTCCCACTTTCGTATTGCAGTACGATTTCTCTGCCATCAGAGGCATAAATGCGGGTAAGTTTATTGGAGTATGTTAAAAATTGATTTGAACTGCCATATGGCAGTGATGCTGATTGGTATTCAAAGTTTACGGTATTGTTAAATCTATCTTTGATTTGGCTCACTTGTACATTAATCGTGTATGTTCTAAGTAACTCAACAACATCATAGTTTGGGTTTAAAACTTCAGCTTCTTGGGTAACCGGTATTAACGTGGAGGGAACTAAACGCACAACATCAAAAATATATGTAACACCTTCAGGCGATACTGCTTGGAAACCGTAGTGATTAGGCAAACACGTTATTTTCCAATTATTAGGTAATTGACCATTAAGTTGATTTGTAAGCTTTTGGTTTGTAACACCGGGTATATCAAGACTTGTACCACTCCAATATTGCATTGCACCGACAGTAGCAAAACCTGTATCGACCCACATAGGTGTGCCCATACCACAACCAGGAATGATGCTTAGTAAGCCAGGTTGATATTCCAATGTTGTAGTTGTAATACTGGGGATATCAAGCACCCAGTCACCAAAGCTGGCATTATTTCCACGGTTATTTTTAGAGCCGCGATAGGTTCGGGTTATTTCAACAGGTAACCCATTGTTACCTTTTAATGAAATATCTTTGTGCTGAAAAGTAATTGCGCCCATGTTTAAATCAACTTTATCGCCAAACAGCGCAGTTGTTTCTGGCGTGATTTGCTCTTTTACTTCCATGCGAGACAGCGCTAACTCAGTCATAAGCTTTATTGGGCTTGGACCACCCCCCGTTGAAAAGCTACTCATTTGCGCTGCTGAACGCAATGATGAAGCTTGTGGCTGTGGATCTACCGCTTGCATAAAAAGAGCTGAAAGCTCGATTAACTCTTCATCTGTATATGCACTAACGCCAAATGACAAATACCCTGCAAAGAGTAGTACAAATGTCCTTTTTAAATTCATGATTATTGCTCCTTGCGCTCGCCATACGGTTTATATTCAGTCTTTTTAAGCATGTCGCCGTTTTGATTACTCTCGCCAATAACACTGCCCAGAATATCGGTATGAATGTATGTGACAGCCGCCGAGGTATTAATAGTTAATGCTGGTGTCCAAGCAGAGCACTGTGCTGAGGCATTGCAGCCACGGACTTGATAGCTGTAAATGTTATTTGCAGCAACAGAGAAATTATGAGTTCTAGTTGTCCCTTTATTAATTTCTGCCTGCCAAACACCATTGATATTTTGACGAATAAAATACGCGCTACCACCGCTGATTGCATTCCAACTAGTGATGACGGTAGCACCTGATATCGCAGCATTAAAATTGCTTGGGGCAGCAACAAATGCAGGCGCAGGGGGCGCAGGTATTGTAAAAGCACCAGAGTTGTTAATCAGTAAGTTGGCATTACTCGTTGAAATGCCATGCATAAAAACGGTTTTCCCTTGATGTACAGTGACATCCGCTGCGGGCATATCGAAAACAAAACGGTGGGGAGTTCCAGAAGTGCTGCATGCCGTTGAAACAGCGCTTTCGCTGCTAACATTAGCATTAATCGAGGTATACCCTTGGCCAACTCCGGCGGCGCCGTTGAGATATATGTGCACAGGAATAGAGACATTTACGCCAGAATCGCATGCCCAGCCACTGAATCTGGCGGTGCCATTGGGTTGCAGGGTGACGAAATCCAAAACGCCTTTAATAGCAGCAGAGCTTTGAAATGGTAAATATAAAAACGAACAAATTAGTACACAAATTAGATGAAAGGGCTTCACTTTAGCCTCCATGCCAAATATAAAAAATTAAGTTAATTTAACATTAGACTAAATAATAATCAAAATACAACTAATTTAAAAAATTAACCTTAAAAAAGAAAAGAGCCAGCAAAATGCTGGCTTTCGATTAACTAAAAGTGTGAATCTTAATTACTCAGTGTGACACTTTAACATGTAGTATTAAACTTTATTACTCTGCCTTAGCACGATCTTCATCGGGATGTGTTATAACAACATCATCGATTCACTTGGGTGAGCGTAATACTTGTTTATGTGGTTAACTAAGGTTTCACCGGTTGCCTGAAAACCACAATCTGTCATATGGCTACGTCCAGAATAAATAATCAGAATAGTTATAATCCACAAACTGAAGATGATTCTAAAGTGACTAGGCAAGAATTCGCTTCTGGAGATTTCCACAGCGCTTTATCAAGCTCAGCGTTGCATCCTGCATCTTCGATTAACGCAACATCGTCCTTACACAAAAGCATAACAACGTTTGTTCCTTGAACATCCACTTTCACTTCGTAACCAGAAAACTCTCTTTGAATAATGGTTTTAACTCCAGCCTTCTCAAGAACATTCGCATTTTCTTTTGTTGCCCCTGGTGAGAATTTGACGTAACCATCCACCTTTTGAGAGAGGTCTTTAAATCCGGAGGCTAAATCGTACATCTCCTCATCGTCATATTCTTGCGCGTAACAAACCTGAAAACTAATAATCAATAATAAGGGAATAAAAGAAAATTTCATCATTCGCTCCATGCCGTTAAAGATTCATCTGGGGCTCGCCCAGTATCTAGGTTCCAATTCAAAAACTCTGTAGGCGCTTTGTTTTGAAACACCACCTGTCCGAGTATTGTCACGTACCTACGAATGTTTTGAACAGCCAAATCAAAGACCTCATCGTAGTTCATTGGTCCTCTTGGTGTCGGGATTTGGTGGATGAACGCTAGGTCGACTTCGTCAACCATTGGATAAGTTAGACCTGCATCTACAGCAACGTGACGTGCGAATGGGAATAACTTGTGACTTTCTTCTGCCGCATCAACCACTGTTTGAAAACCTCTGTGCCATAAATCCAAATTTGGAGGGCTTTGCCGAAACTCTGCTGGGTAATTTTGTTCAAGGCTGGACATCCACACAGAAGCGACTGCTTCAGCTAGTTTGTTTGTATCGTTATCGACACAGTGACCGATATTAAGCCGAACTCTATCTGCAAAACCGATTTGCCCTAATTTCAAACGTTGCCAGATGTATGTATCTTGGTTCATTTCACAATTGCGATGTGCCTTCGCATTCTCTGCATATGGCCCTACAATTTTTTCAACAACTGGGTGTATGGTGATATCAGCAATCACGTGTGATGTGTATCCACATAACCATGCAAAAGCACGAGCTTGTGCTTCACCAGTTAGCTCACGGACACTATGTGCAGCATATTGGATTAACTGGCCTGTCCGTGTGTAGTGCATCAGATCAGCCCATTTGTTCTGTTCTTTAAACCCAATAGCAAGGTATGGATAATCAGGGCTTACAGCACCTAATTCATAAAAATGAATGTTCTGCGAAAGAATAAACTTAGCTTCTTGAGGTATGTCCTGCAAAGATGCCAAAGCGGCGTTACTAAAAGCAATATTTACAGCAGTGATGTGAGCGAATGCACCTGGCATGAAACTTCCTTTTCAAAGATTTCAATAGTTTTCTGATGTGAAAGTGGTATATGTCTTATCAATTTCTTTACCTAATATTGATGTTACTGACTGTAACAGCAACTGCAATCACTACGCAAAGTGTGCGCCTATCATCGCAAAAAAATTATAATTGACTCAACAAAGTATAGAACTTTTCCTGTTTCACTCTGCCTATCTTTACAAAAAGCATAAGAGCCAAAATCAGTGCCATTTATAATAACAGCCAAAGCTAAAGCAATCGCTGTAAAAATCATTACCGTTGCAAACATATACCCCCGAGCCACCTCGACATCGCTGTCTAAAGTTAATAGAACAATGGAAAAAGCTATTAACAAGATGACTTGAGAACCCGTGTTTCTAAAAAAACCTAAAAAGCGCCCTCCTCCATCCTTAGTTATTAAATACATCTCATATTCCTTGTATCGCATACTTTTACTATTTGACATTATCTTTTAGATCTTTGGAGACAGATATGATTCCCTTGATGTCAGCACTCTGAACCTTAGCTACCAAATCTAGGAGCTGAGTTACTATAACTAAACCTTCTTCTATTTTATCAATTCGTTCAATGTATGTTTTAGCATCAGCAATTATCCCAAGTAATTCATCTTGGGGTATCTCAAGTCCTTGCAGGAATTTTTTAGCTGCATCGATATAAAGGCTATTCGCTTCCTGCCTCAAAATGGAAACATGTTCAAATGCTTGTTGCGCGACTTCATGAGAAATCGACTTTTTCGATGCGGCAGTTATGGTCTTTGTGTGCGTCGCATCGGCAGACTCCATAAGTGTGTCTGCAAAAACTTCAATTTCTTTTGCTGTAGATAAAGCCATTTGTAATCTCCATTATAATTTGGTCAACCAGCACTTAAGGCTTGAACACTTTTAGATGCGCTCTTTATATCTTTCGTCAAAACCTTCAAAGAAGCCTTCAAATCATCGCCAGATAGATCATCAAGATGCTTGAGTAGCTGCGTATGCCCTTCAGAAATCTTTTGTATACCTTGTTCTGCGTTCAGGAAAAGAGGTTTGACCTGCTCATACTCCCGACGTTTGGAATCCTCATGAACCCTGGCCAGAGTAGCCAGCAATTTGTCCTTTGGAGTATCCGCGTAAAGAAGCTCAACTTCGAAGAAGCCGAGAATGGTGCGCTTTTCATTTTCATTGGTTTTTGCGTAGAGACGGACGAGGTTTGTCATTCCATCTAGCAAATGCTGAAAAGATTCATCTCCTTCACGAACCATCTCTTTCACTGCTTCTTCTTGTATGCTTGCAGTAGCCCATTTGCTAATAAGTTTAGATATGTTAGCCACGGCATCAACCTGTGCTGTCGATATTCCAAACTCGGGGTGCGCTTTTATTCCCCCCGCGATGCCATTGATTTCGCCTGATAAGTCGAAAGTGTCTTCGCCAGCAAGCTTGGCCAATGTCTGCATGTATAGAGTTGCTGTTCTATGAACCTTTAATAAATCATCATAAACTGCTTTTCGCTTTTTATCGTTCTCTTGAGCGCGGGCATCAACCGGGCCTGAAATGTAAAGACGCTCACGCTCATAAGTTGTGTTAAATCGATTAGTAAGCTGAGTGTACCCTGACAGTTCAGCTGAAGCGTTTGCGAACTCTCGGACTGGTTGTAAGTTGGCGCAACCGGCCAAATACAACACAACAAATACACCTGTGATGTGATGCCATAGTTTCATCGAATTCATCCTCTTATAATTATGTGTAATAACTAAGTTGGTTTTAGTTTTATCTGTAATTCTAAGGATTACAGCCCAAACGCTTGAGAATAGCAGTGCTTGGCTTGAACATTGGTAACTTGTATTTCAATTTTGATTGTAGTTCTGTGATTTGAACTGCTTTGGAACAATAGTTGGTTCCCCGTGGTGTCGACTGCTCCATATAAAACGCAGCTCCGTTACCAGCCTTGTCATAAACGATTTTGTAGTAGGCCGATGGCACTAAATGTGTTTCGTCTGCACCTGGCATTTTAGGCATTGGTTTTTCATATAGCGGTCCAGTCACAACAAATAGCGTGTTGCGATAACTGACAGCATCCCGCTCTGCATCTTCGAGATTTTTCCATGCACCTTGGTTGAGATCTGTATCTTGTGGGGTAATGTTACTTAGGTAGTTGAGTTCATACCAATATCTGGACCCGGCAAATGATGCCAAAGGAGCCTGATGTCCTCGGTCTGCATCTAAAGGTTCTTTACTGGTATCTCTGTAATCATTCTCCTCCAATGTGACATCAGTAGGTAAGAACGGATCACTTGACCCAGTCCCTGCCTGGTGACTCACCAAAGTTAGCTACATCTACCTCATAAGCAACCCAATCCGCCATCTTGCTATTTCCGTTATTGGATAACGCATAGAGATGACCAAATACTAAATTGTTACCTGCAGGATTTTCAGGGCAGCCTACCGGGCAGTGGGCGGAATAAATAGTATCAGCAGAATAAACAACTGGAGAACTGAATATTAATAGGGCACATAGCAATATTGGCATCAATCCAACTCCTTTTGGTAGATATTGAATCCAGAATAGCACTTATCATACCGAAAACAACTACATCATAGCTATTCAATAGTCGGCCACATAAAAAAGCATGAATGACACCAGCACATCGCCAACTATGACCTTTAGCATTTGAGTAAAGAAGCAGAGTCCAAAAATTAGAACTCAATAGACTGTAGCTATTTTCAAATTAGGAATGGTTCCTATGAGACAATTGAGTATTGCTGTACCATTCGTCTGTAAAAAATGAATTCTCTAAATAATTAACTGCATGAATAAAATCAATTTCAGTCTCTGAGAAACCTTAAGATAATAGAAACTGAGTTATTTCCTTCAAATCGCGTAATTTTTCTGCATAGTGAAATTCTGATTCGATAAGGTCCAAACTATTTGGATTTGGTTAGATCGTCGCTGTTACTCATAGTCTTTTGGCTTGTTGCGAACAAAGAATCATAGCACCGAAACAAAGTCTAGGAACTGAGAGACATAGATGAATGGATGGGTCCATTTGAGCTTCTTCTTATTGTCCTTGATTGAATTAAGAACGGACTGAAAATGAGAGATTTTTCAAGTTTTAAACTTACCAGTAATAGCATTCGATTATCTAGTAAGAAGGAGTATAACCAAACGCTTGACCACAAGATTTATTTCTCATTCTTGGGGGTGAGTAACAGACCAACTCTCTGGATTGTAGTTAATATTTGACAGCTTTGTCCATAATTAGTCAAAAATATATGGACACATAAATAAGAAAGAACATGCGTTTTTCACAGGCTCCTATTTGTCCATTTAATAATGAGTGACCAGTACAAGCATCAATAGTGCCCTGAAAAAGCGGCTCAGCACAGATCATACGATGTTGATTATCAAGGTAAAGTACCATAAACACCTCGCGCTGTTCATGCGAGAGTAAATGACTTAAATATTTTCGTACCAGTT
>Ga0209812_10002173_pt1 | contig 12121 bp, 7 predicted proteins | sample JI71714BDNA_FD_187502 | JGI IMG/M metagenome (GOLD analysis project Ga0209812, IMG submission 187502) | Wastewater effluent complex algal communities from Wisconsin, to seasonally profile nutrient transformation and Carbon sequestration -... | ecosystem: Engineered > WWTP > Effluent > Algae...
ACCCAGCCCGATCCGCGGCCATCTTCGGTGCGCACGGTGCAGGTGTAATCCGCCACCGTCATGCGCTGATAGCCGAAATTGCCGTTGGAATTGGCGTGGGCGAAGAAGGTGTTGCCATCTTCAAGGAAGCCCGCCGCAATCAGCCCGCGTTCGCGGCACGGCAGGATCGAAGCTTCGGCGATCTTGGCGCGGGCTTCGGCTGTCAGCGCTGCGGTTGCTTCACTGTAGGTTTCGGTCGCGACATAGGTCTGCTTGCCGACGGCGGGCATGAATTCCGGGTTTTCCGGGGCCAGCTTGGCCAGATCCTCGGCGCGGCGCACGACGCGTTCGAGCGAGGCATCGTCGAACTGGTTGATCGAAGCCGTCCCGACCCGCTTGCCGAACGCGACCTGCACGCCCAGATCGACATCGCCGACGATGCCCGAGGTGGAAATGTCGTTGCGCGCAAAACGGACGTTGCCCCGCGTGCCGCCGCCCAGCTGAGCGCTGGTTTCATCGGCGGTCGAAAAGGCGATCACCTTGTCGAGGATGGCTTTGGCCTGCGCTTCTGTAAGAATGCTCATGTCTGCTTCTCCTGCGCTTGGCTCAACCCAGCGACCGGGCGGTGTTGATGACGTTGATCCCGTCAAAGCGGGTGGTCGACGAACCATGGCTGACCGCCGAAATCTGGCTCGGCTGGCCCTTGCCGTCGAAGAACGAGCCGAACAGGCGGTAATCGCTCTCGTCACAAATGGCCGAGCACGCGCCCCAGAATTCCGGCGTGCGCATCTGGTAGGCGACATCCTCGATCATCGGGCCAAGCTTGCCGTTCTTGATCTCGTAGAACACCGTCCCGCCGAACTGGGCGTTGTAGCGCTGCTGATCGATCGAGAAGGAACCGCGACCCGAAATGTAGATGCCGTTGTCGACACCGGCGATCATGTCGGCAGGGGTCATCGCGGACTTGCCCGGGGCGAGGCTGACGTTCGCCATGCGCTGGAACTGCACGCTCGACCAGCTATCAGCATAGCAGCAGCCGTCAGAGGCATCCTTGCCGACGATATGGGCCTGATCGCGGATCGTCTGGTAATCGACCAGCGTCCCGTCCTTCACCAGATCCCAGCGCTTGCACTTCACGCCTTCGTCATCATAGCCGACTGCGCCGAGCGATCCGGGCTGCGTCTTGTCGGCAAACAGGTTCACGATCTCGCTGCCATACTTGAAGGCGGCGTCACGCTTGTCGAGGGTGGCAAAGCTGGTGCCAGCGTAATTCGCTTCGTAACCCAGCACACGGTCAAGCTCCAGCGGGTGGCCGACCGATTCATGGATGGTCAGGCCAAGGTGGTTGGGATCGAGCACGAGGTCATATTTGCCCGGCTTGACCGACGGCGCTTTCAGCTTGGCCTGCGCGTCATTGGCGGCGGCAATGGCGTCTTCCTGCATGTCATAGGAATTGCCGTAAGTGGTGAGACCGTTCGACAGCACGAACTTGTCTTCCGACTTGCCGTCCATGTATTCCCAGCCGAGCCCCATGGGCGCCGACAGCCCTTCACGCGAACGGAACTTGCCGGTGGTGGTGTCGACTGCGGTGACAGTGACCGGTGCCCAGATCCGGTGCACATCCTGATCGATGTAGGAGCCATCGGTCGAAGCGAAATACTTCTGCTCGTTCACAAGGAACAGCAGCGAATTGACGTAGCTCGCGCCTGCGCCAAGCGCCGCATCGTTGACCGACATCAGCAGGTCGACCTTTTCGGCGATCGGCACGTCCATGGCGTTCTTGGCGATCGGTGTGCGCCAGCTGACTTCGCCGACCCCCGGCGTCGGCGCAAGTTGCACCGGCGCTGTCTGGATGCGGGCATTCGCCTTGGCAATCGCAGTCGCCTGACGCGCGGCATTGGCCACGGCATCTTCGGTCATGTCATTGGTCGACGCAAAGCCCCACGAACCGTCAGCGATCACACGCACGCCCGTCCCGGTGCTTTCGGTGTTGACGATATTCTCGACATTGCGTTCACGGGTAATGACGAACTGGCGCAGATAGCGCCCGACGCGAACGTCGCAATAGCTCGCCCCCGCATCCGAGGCCGCCGCAAGCGCCGCGTCCGCCAGCCGCTTCTTGACCGCGATGTCGATCCCGTCCTGCAACTGGCTGGCAGCAATAGCCTTGCCGAAGATGGAGGGCGACAACGCGGCACCTGTAAAGAAGGTACTGAGCGCCAAGAAATCCCTTCGGTCCATGGTAAACCTCTCCAACCGGGCCAGTCACTGCCTCCGGGGAATCCGAAGGCTATCCGGCATTTGTATTGCGGCGGGGGAAGTGCTGCCCAAAGTCTGCAAGCTGGTCAAACCGTTTGGCAGGCCATCAGGCAGTTAGCATGTGACATGTGACACCGCCCCGCGCCTGATCACTAGCAACCATGTTTCAGGCTTTGGGCAGGAGACACGACGAACCGCAGGCCTTTATCGACGAAGGGCCATGCATCCGACATGGCCCCTGAAACTCGCGCGCGTCAGGTGTGTGATTTCAAAGCTGCAATTGCACGAAGCTTGGCGGTTTTCGCATCCCGTCCTGCATCGTCTTGAGAGCGGCCATATCCGTACCCATGACTCCGACAGGCAATCCAGCCTCGGCCAAGGCATAAGGCGAGATGCGGTGCCGCGTCATCAGCCCGCCGTGCCCGTCGCTGACGAGCGGAACCTCGAACTTCAGACCCTGGCTGTTTTCATCGCTATTCACCACTTTGGCGACAGCCAACTGACCGCCGCCAAGATCAAGAACCACCTCGGTCCCGACACTTACCCCGGCAATGCCCGTCACCTTGGCACCCGTTGTCGAGAGGTTTCTGATCAGAACGTCGTAATAATGATCCTCATGGATCAGCCCAATCTTGCGCAGCATTGCAATTCGCTCGGCCCGCTGCCTCGGGGGACCTTTCGGCCTGTACTTCCTGAAAATCTCGCCCGATAGCGCAACAATATCATACTGCCCGAGCCGCTCTGAAAACACCGGCCCCGCCGCCAGATCGATCCCGCAACCAACCAAACCGTCCAGCACATCCAGCGCATCCACCTCGCGGGCCGAGGTCGTCACGCCGAAGGTCTTTGCCAGACCCACAAGCGCGAGGAAAATCGCCTTCGCTCTTGCCGGGTCTGCTGCCCAGTTCCTGACGAGGTCGGGGTCAAGATCGACGCGGTCGACTTTCAGATCAGCGAGCATCGCGATCGACGCATTGCCCCCGCCAAAGCCGAGGATGGCGCTTCTGGCACCAACGGCCCTGATATCGTCGAGCAGTCTTGCGGATGCAGCAAGATCACCGGCCAGCACCTGCTCGCCAATCTCTATCTCGATCCTGGCACTGCTGAAGTTGTTCAGGCGCGCTGCATCCGGCAGGGTAGTGCGGAAGCTGTGATCCTTGAGAAATCCCTGCGGAAGATGGATCGCAAGCCGAAGCGATTCCGGCCACGATGACGCATCGCTGCACGCCTGACGGAGCATCCAGTCACCAATGAAGGGAGCAGCTTCACTGCTGTCGATGATCGGCCAGAACACGTCGAAAGGGATGCGGCCGATTTCAGGGTGATCCCACTTCAGCTCTGCACTCAGCGCCGACAGCTCATTTGTTCGGGTGTCGACCAGCGGCGCATAGCACAGACTGAATTCGCCGCGCTGCAATGCGCCTTCGATTTCCTCCTGAATCTTCAACTCGCGTGCGGATTGCTCAGAAATTTCCGGCGAATAGATGCAGTATTTCCCGCCCCCGTTCTGTTTCGCCACCATCAGTGCAAGGTTTGCGGCGTCGATGAGATCCGCTGCGCCACTGGCATCATAAGGCGCGATTGCGACACCGGTCGACACGGAAAGAAACACCCGCCGGCCATTGATGCGATAGGGTTGTGACAGCATCCGGTCGAGGTTGATGGCCATGTCGGCCAGCTCGCCGCGGTCGTCGGCATCAGCCAGGATGATGCGGAACTGATCATCTGCCGCCCTGCCGATTTCGCCGCGCTGGCCGACCAGATTGCGCAGCCGGTCCGAAAATTCCCGCAGAACGCCGTCGGCTATTGCCGAACCGTGCCGTTCGTGGACCGACCGGAAGTGATCGATGTCCACAATCATCAACGCGCATGACCGTTCGGCATAGGCCAGGCTGGCGTAGACCGCATCAAACCGCCTCGCCAGATAGGCCGCATTGTAGAACCCTGTCTGGTTGTCGAATTTCTCTCGGGTCGCTTTTTCCTGATGTTCGATGACAAGCCTGGTGACGTTCGCCCCTGTTCCGAAATAGCCTTTGAAGACATCGTGTTCGATCAGAGGCCGGGCGCTGATCTGCAACCAGACCTCGTCCTTCTCGCCTGACGGTTGCGCCACGCGAACAATGTGGTCGTTGATTTTCGCGCGCGAGTTCATCTTGAGCGTGAGCGATCTTTGCGAAACGTCGGCTGATCCTTGCACGTCTTCAAAGATCGCCGAAAACTTTTGCCCGAGCGCATCGCCAACCTTTACTCCGACCGAAGACAGGCAAGGCGCGCAGAATGTGGTGAACTGGCCCTGTTCATCAGTGGCCCAGAAAAACGCGAAGTCTGACTGCTCGACCAGTTCGGCCACACGCGGCAAAGCGGTGCTTCCCGCCTGTGCTGAAAAAGGCTTCTTTGCCCGCCCCAGACCGGAAAAAAGTTTGTCAGGCTTTGCCATCTTTCGATACTCTTTTCATCGATTATACATTTGCTTACGCGCCTGAACGGTTGATCCGTCTTGAAATCATCATTCGTAAATTGCGACGCTGCGCCGTTTTCGATCCTGTGTTTATCGGGTTGGCATTTCCCGGAACCGAGCGACCGATCTTGCCGTGACGCGAAGGTTTTCGTAGCCCGCGAATGATAGCAACAGGGTCGGTACAGTGCCTTCGACGACGACCGATACCGACGGCAGAGTTGCCGTGTGCCGGACTGTGATCTGCCTGATCGTCAGATGGGCCACGTCGCCCCGAGTGCGCAGGCCGGCCGCGATGGCATTGCGCGCGATCTGCTCCAACTCGGCTTTGTCGCGGCGGGATTCCGTGCCGGCTGTCAAGGCCGCCAAAGAGGCCTCATCGGTCGCAGCCTGCAATCGCACCCCCGCCACCCACGCGCGGGCGTAATCTGTTCCAAGCCCGAGGATCGCCAAGGCGATGGCGGCTTCGATCAGGTGGAAGGGCGTAATCAGCCTTCCAGGCCTGCGCATCCCTGACGGTAGCCGGAATGACCTTGGTCGGTTTGGGAGAAACAACGACAATACCCGGCACCCCTCATGAATTGCGGGAGGACGATAGGCAGGATATGCATAATGGGCGAAAAAAGCCTCATAGGGTTAAATACTTAGACGCTCAGGAGCGTTCAGCAGGTGGGTCACCCCGCGCAGGATTGGATATCAACATTCTCTGCATTTCGCGGCATGCCCAGATCGCGACTTTCCCTGACATTGAAGACCGCAAATTCGCGCAATGTCCGGGCCGGAAGGCTCATGACCGGAAAGATCGGTTCGTAATTGTACGAAACCTCGACGAACATCACGGCTGTGCCTCGGGACGCTTGCACGCGGCTGTTTGCCGGACCCATGCCTTCAAAGGCGGTTCCGCTGGCGCCATCGCCCTGATCGCCGTAAGTTGAACCCAATCCGTTGTTTCCGAAACACCTTTGCCAGGCAATCCACTGTCCATCATCCGCGTTGCGCTGAAGGCTGGACAGGATGATCCTGCCATTTTCGGTGAAATCGGAAAGGTCGGCTTGCAGTGCCGCCCCGGTAAAAACGTCGTTGATTTCGGCCTCGGAGATCTGGTGGACGCTCAAGCCTGCGCTGCGCATGCCCATTCGCGACGCATTATCCGCGACCATCGCCGCAAGATCGCCAACACGCTTCGTGGCCAGAACGTAATTGGATAGCTCCAGGCCCGACGCCATCAGAACCATGAGGATCGGAAGGCTGAAAGCGAACTCGGTCAGCGCAAGCCCGCCGGTTTCGTCCCGAAGCCTTAGCAAATTTGCCCGAATTCCTGTCCGCTTTGTGCGTGCCGCGATCATGGGCATAACCCCGTTGTTGGCTGTGCCTGCAAATCGAAGGGCTGATTTTTCAGCAGCGTCTGTGCCCGAAGCTGGACTGTCGGACTGAGACCCAGCAAACCGGCCACCGGAAACAGGCGATCATATTGAAGCGATACAGTGTAAACCACGACATCGCGGGCGCCGCCGCCGCCTGTGCGTCCTCCATCAAGATCATGCTGGCCATTGCCGTTCAGATCGAGAAAACTCTCGCCATTGTCGCAGTCATTGCTGTCGTTGTTGTCGACAAAGGGTTCCACCCTCGCCTGTGCCTGCGTGTAGTTTCCGAAAGCGGCGCGGTTGAATTGCAAGTCGCCGTGAGGGACCAGCAGCCTGACCCTTTCCGTCACCTGAGCATCCATCGCCGCACGCGATTCATTCGTCGCGGTCTCCATTGTCGATGCGCGAGCAACCGTGTTCACTTCGCCGCGGAGAATTGCGCGTGCAAATATCAGGTATCCCGTGTCGAAAATGAACAACAGGATCGCGATGAAGACCGGCGCGACGACAGCGAACTCGACGAGCGTCGCTCCGCGAGTGTCACCCAACAGGGGGCGCCTGACCGATACCTTCCCGCAGGCCATCAATTCGTCAGTCGCAGTTCGGCCAACTGGGTGGCGATTTCGGAAAATGTGTCGGTGAGTTCCTGCGCATTGCGGGCTTCGAACGCCCGGCCCGGCGACGCGCAATCGATCAGCAACTGATCCAGCTGGGTGCCGAACGCAATGACCCACAAGGTGATGTTCTTGTTGTTTTTGGCAATAGTGCACAGTTCGGCAAGGCGCTGTTCCGAAACAGCGTCCTCGTCGGTGCGGCTGGGGAACGATCCTGTCGGCGTGCGGCGGCGCGAGACGGCGGCAATCCCCCAGGCCGAGTAAGTGAAGGGACGCGTATCCTTTTGCCCGTCGACCATGAAGATCATGTGCCGCTGAACCGCCCCGCCCGCATCCGCGACCCGGTGTTCGTCGGCGAACAGGCCCTCACGCGACATGAGGCGCAGGCCCCACAGCATCCCGATCTCGTGATAGGTATAGCCCTGCGGTCGCAGCGAGGTCATGTAACTCTGGAGCTGTGCGCGCGTGATCTCGCCCATTTTTCTGGCCGGCGATGGGCACGCGCCTTCATACACCCCGAAGGTGCCGCCGAACGGATTGAAGAAATTGAGGGTCGAGGTCAGACTGATCTGCCGGGTGTAAGTCGGCCCGAGCTGGCTGAAGATCCAGCGCCCGTTGGTGTGCTGGTTGGTCGAGACACGCGTTTCGGTCTCGCGACTTCCCGATGCGACATTGCGGGCATAAACCAGCGCGGGAAGATATGGCTTCCACTGTGTTTCCGGGTCCGAAGGATCAGGAATGCGATCGACGTCCATGTCGTAACGCGGCGTCAGGAACGTCTCGTTCGTGCGGCGGGTGGCGCGCTCTTCGATACAGGCGCGGTCGCCATCGGGCCACCTGATGACACGGTCGGTCTGATTGTCGTTCACGGGCGCATTGAAGGACCCGCCGGACACAGGCTGGGTGCCGGCGCCGACGCCCTTCAAGGCGCGCAGATCATATTGAACGGGACGATAGATCCAGTGCCGGGCCGTCTGCGTGCTGGGATTGGTTCCTGACGACGTGTTCTGCCGAACCGTCTCGGTCTGCTCTTCGCGGAACTGCACGAAATCGCGGGGTGTGATCCAGCAGTTCCCGTTGGCGTCCCGCGCGATCGAAAACTCCGTGCCGTTGCGGGTCCGGGTGCGCTTCCGGGAACGGGGCAGCGCGGTCGCCGAAGGGCTCCATGCGCTCCAGTTGGTGTAGGTATCGGTCCAATTCTCGCGCGGCAGGCTTGCCGGACAATTTTCCGACGGTGCCTGAAAACGGGGCCGCGTCGCGTTCGTCCCGCTGAGAAAGACGGTGGTCGTTTGCGTCACGGTTGCCGGTGGAGGGCTGCCCGGCGTTTGCCAGGTGTGGATGCCGTCCGGCTCGCGTGAATCATAGGTCCCTTCGTCCTGGATCCAGTCACGCCTCAGCAGGCTTCCGACATTCACAGTCTGGGAATAGGGCACAAAGCCATACCGGATGCGCGCGCCTTCGGGCTTTGCCGCCTCAAGGGTATTGTAGAACGATGTGACCGCGTTTGTGAGCGCGTCGATCCGTCTGATGCTGTCCCCGGGATTGGGATCGTTCATCGACAGCGTTGTATCGAGAACCATCATGACATCGGTGTTCGGAAGGTTGAGATCGGCCGTGCAGGAAACCGAAATCTGAGTCGGCGCTGCGTTGAAAATCTCCATGATCGTCATCGGCACAAGCACGCTTGCCTCTCCCATGACCGCACCGCTGGAATTTGCGGAATACTCCATTTCGAGACTGCCGGTGCCATAACGGCCTTCGGCAAAATTCATGCTGAAGTAGTCGAGAGCCACCTCGCGCGAGGCTGTGGTCCAGTTCAATCCGGCCATGGCGCGGCGCGAAGCAAGAGCGCCGGCATCGCAAGCCGATTGCAGGCGGGACTGCACCAGATAAATGCGGCTGGCGTCGACAGCCCCGCCAATCATCGCCAGCAACGGCAGAACAGCCGCAGCTGTCATGACCATCGTATTGCCTGCCTGATCGCGCCAGAATGACGTCATGGGAGAGCTTGCTCCATGATGGTCCAACCGCATTGCAAACGACCTTCTGCGTGAGGAGCGATACCGCTGTATTGCGGGCAAGATTCACAGGCGTGCCTCTCGACACCTTATGCAGACGATAACCAAATCCATCTAACCCATTGTTATGGATGATAATACGCGCCAACCCTTAGGCGAACGACAGTTTGCATTAAGGTTTTAACGCAAGGCCGGCTGGGGGTGGCTGGAGCAATGTCAAACCAGAGGCGCTGGCAGTATTCGTGCTTGAGCTTTGGCTATTCTTGGCCGAACACCACGGCTGGCAACAGGGCGCGGCGCGCCCGGAAAGCACCAAGGGGGTCTTTGACAATGACGCGACGCGTGCGCCTGACGGCGCTTCTTCTGGCCTGCTCCCTGCCGCTTGCAACATTCGGTGCGCAGGTCAGCGCACAGGAGATCACCGCGCCCGCCGACGAGACGGGGCTGGTGCCGGTTCGCGCCGAAGCTGCAAAGGGCCGCATTCTGGTCACCCTGCCCGCCCCGGCGCAAGACGGGGTCTCGCTTCGCCTCTTGTACAGCACTGCGCTCAGGACAGGCCTGGGTTCGGCGCCGCTGGGGCTTGATCGCGGCCGGATCGGCAACACCCAGCTGCTCGCGTTCCGTATCATCGGCGGCAAGATCGCCGTGCAGTTCGAAAACCCCCGCTTCCGCGCCAGCAACGGCGAGTCCGCCCAGAAAAGTGCGGTCGCCAGCGATTTCGGCATCTCGACCGTCTGGCTGACAGATATTGCCGAAACGCTGTCGGATGGCCGGCTGGTGATCGACATCGCCCCGTTCCTGGCGCTCGACACGCTCGGCATTGCTGCATCGCTCAATCAGGAAAGCGATGTGCTGGGGGTTGGCCCGGCCACAGCGATTGCCGGGCAAGGTTTCCGGCTGGAAGACCAGCTCAGCCTCGCTGATCCGGCATCGGTGCGGGTGTTTCCCGACAATTTTGAAGTCGACGCGATCCAGACCTTCGTCTCCGACAAGCCGGGGGCCGAGATCGAGAATATCGTGCCCGAACCGCGCAAGGTCACACTGACTGTCCATCACAGCTTTGTCCGCCTGCCCGAACCCGGCTTTGCGCCGCGCCGGTTCGATCCGCGCCTTGGCGGCTTTGCGACGCAGGCCGTGGATTTCTCCGCCCCGCTGGGCGCGCCGGTGGTCTATGATCTGGCGAACCGTTTCCGACTGGAAAAGATCGATCCCGCAGCGCCCCGTTCGCGGGTTAAGAAGCCGATCTCCTTCTATCTCGACCGCAACACGCCAGAGCCGATCCGCTCGGCGCTCCTGGAGGGGATCGGGTGGTGGACCGATGCCTATGATGCGGCGGGCTTCATCGATGCCTTCCGGGTCGAGGTGCTGCCCGAAGGCGCCGATCCGCTCGACGTGCGCTACAACATGGTCAACTGGGTCGACCGGGCGACGCGCGGCTGGGCCTATGGCCAGCAGATCGTCGATCCGCGCACCGGCGAAATCGTCAAGGGCATGGTGGTGCTGGGTTCCTTGCGGGCGCGGCAGGATATCCAGATTTTTCAGGCGCTGGTGGGCGCCTCGGAACTGAACAGCGGTGGGCCGAATGATCCGGTGAAGGTCGCGCTCGACCGGCTGGCGCAGCTGGGCGCGCACGAGGTCGGCCATACGCTGGGCTTTGCGCATAACTTTGCGGCCAGCACCCAGGACCGCGCTTCGGTGATGGACTACCCCCCGCCCCGTATCGGCCTTGCAGATGGCAAGCCCGATCTGTCCGACGCCTACGCCAAGGGCATCGGCATCTGGGATGTGGCAACAGTGCGCTGGCTCTATGCAGACGCGGACGAGCGCGAGACGGCAGAGGCAGCGGCGCGGTTCCGATATGTGCAGGACGACAACGCCCGGGCTGGCGATACGGCCTATGTCTGGGGCGGGTTGTGGGACGATGGCGCCGATCCGGTGGCAGAGCTTGACCGGCTGATGGCGGTGCGTGCAGCGGCACTTTCGCGCTTCGGGCTTGATACGTTGAGCGCCGGTGAGCCGGTTGCGAACCTTCGTCGCCGGTTCGTACCGCTGTGGTTGTTGCATCGTTACCAGCTCGTTGCGGCTGCAAAGGCGATTGGCGGGGTCGAATTCACCTATGCCGTGAACGGCGACGGACGCGAAGCGGCAGCGCCTGTTGCTCCCTCGCAGCAGCGTGCGGCGGTGGAGGCAGCGCTGGCGACGCTGCGGCCCGAAGCACTGCGTGTGCCGCCCGCGCTGGTGCCGCTGCTGTCCGCGGCGCAGAACGGCAATAGCGACCGGCAGTATGAAACCGAAATCTTCGCCACTGCCGGCGGCCCGGTATTCGATCCGCTGGTCGCCGCCGATACGGCCGCGCAGTTGACGGTGCAGACGCTGCTCGCCCCGCGCAGACTAGCGCGGCTGGTAGTCCAGAGCCAGAGCGACGCTGCGGCGCTGGGTGTGGGAGAATTGCTTGACCGCCTGGCCGCGACCGTGCTGGCCTCGACCGGCGACGATCTTGGGCGCCGCATCGCCTATCGCACATTGGCGACCATGGCCCAGGTTGCCCGCCGTCCGGATACCACCCCCGAAGTCGCCGCCGCGCTTGACCAGAAACTGACCGATGCCGGTGCGCAGTTGGCGCGGCGCAAGGCCAGCGGGGCCGAACGGGCATGGGCGCTCAGCCTGTCGCGACGGTTGCTCGATCCAGTCCAGCGCGAACAGCTGGCGGCCAGCCTGCCGCGCATGGTGGCCGTACCGCCGGGCGACCCGATCGGCGAGGATGACTGGATGGACCTGCCCAGCCTGCTTCGTGCGGGTGAATGACGCCGGCTTGAGAGAACGATACGGAAGGAACGTTGATGACCAAGGCAATCACCGCGCAGCACTTCGGAATGCGCGCAGCCACAGCGCTCGCGTTGGCCGCTGCCGCGCTCGCACCAGGCGCAGCCGTCCAGGCAGCCGCCCCTTCATCAGAGCGCGCACCGCTGACGGCCGAACAGCAGCAGGCCTTCGATATCTACCGCGATATCATCGCCATCCGCACCGCTCGCGGGCAGGCCAAGACTCCCGAAATGGTCGCCTATCTGGTCAACCGGCTGAAGCAGGCCGGGTTCGCAGCTGCCGACATCATGGTCAGCAATTACGACAGCGCTGGCGAGCCAGTGCAGGGCCTGATCGTCCGCTTTGCTTCCGCCAAGCCCGATGGGCGCAAGCCGATCGTGCTGCTCGGCCATATGGACGTGGTGGACGCACTGGCCGAGGACTGGGATCTGCCGCCCTTCACTGTGACAGAGAAGGACGGGTTTTACTTCGGCCGCGGCACCACCGACAACAAATACGGCATCACCAACCTCACCCAGACCTTCATTCGCTTGAAGCGCGAAGGCTGGACGCCGAAGCGCGATCTTTACCTCGTCTTTTCGGGCGACGAGGAGACCGGGATGATCTCCA
>Ga0209812_10002178_pt1 | contig 12103 bp, 10 predicted proteins | sample JI71714BDNA_FD_187502 | JGI IMG/M metagenome (GOLD analysis project Ga0209812, IMG submission 187502) | Wastewater effluent complex algal communities from Wisconsin, to seasonally profile nutrient transformation and Carbon sequestration -... | ecosystem: Engineered > WWTP > Effluent > Algae...
CGGCAATCCACTCCAAGCCCTGAAACCGAGGGGGAATCACGAAATCGATCGCCTCCCAGTGAGCATTGAAAAACAGCAGAAAACTATCATCAATAATCCGTTCGCCACGAGCATTTGGGGAGGCAATCTCTTCACCGTTGAGGAAAATTCCGATCGCCTTGGCATACCCTACTTTCCACTGTTCATCAGTCATTTCCCCGCCGTCGGGGTTGAACCAGGTAATATCGCTGACTTGGGAACCGTGAATGGCACGTCCTTGGAACCACTTACGGCGACGAAATATGGGATGTTCGCGCCGCAAACGGGTTAACTGGCGCGTAAATTCGAGCAAGTCAGCATTTTTGTACTGCAATCCCCAATCCACCCAAGAGATTTCGTTATCCTGACAATAGGCGTTGTTATTGCCGCCTTGACTTCGCCCCATTTCATCTCCAGCCACCAGCATCGGAACACCTTGAGACAGCAGTAACGAAGTCAGGAAATTCCGCTGTTGTCGTTCTCGCAGCAACTGGACTTGGGGATCGTCGGTGTCGCCATCCCCAGCAGAGGGGTCAAAACAGGGTGCAGATGCTCCTGGTTCTAGGGCTTGGGTTGCTGCAAGTTCGATCGCCGTGCAGTTCCAGGATCGATTGTAGTTTTCCCCATCGCGACTGTTTTCGCCATTGGCTTCGTTATGTTTCTGGTTGTAACTGACGAGATCCTTGAGCGTAAATCCATCGTGGGCGGTGATAAAGTTGATACTGGCATGGGGTCGCCGTCCGTTACTTTCGTAGAGGTCGGAACTCCCAGTAAAGCTATAGGCAAACTGAGACAGAGTTTCGTTGGTTCCCCGCCAAAAGTCCCGCATGGTATCGCGGTAGCGGCCGTTCCATTCCGACCACAGCAAGGGGAATTGGCCAACTTGATAGCCACCTTCGCCGATATCCCAGGGTTCAGCGATTAACTTGACCTCGCACAAAACGGGGTCTTGGTGGATGATGTCAAAAAAGGCGGCAAAGGTATCGACGCGATCGGTTTCCCGCGCTAAAACCGTCGCCAAATCGAAGCGGAACCCATCGACGTGCATCTCCAACACCCAATAGCGCAAGCTATCCATAATCAGCTTCAACACTTGGGGATGGCAGACATTCAGAGAGTTGCCACAGCCGCTGTAATCCATATAGTAGCGGGGAGCGCCTTCGACGAGGCGGTAGTAAGCGGCATTGTCAATGCCACGAAATGAGATGGTAGGGCCCATGTGGTTGCCCTCTCCCGTGTGGTTGTAGACCACATCGATAATCACCTCAATTCCAGCAGCGTGTAAGGCTTTGACCATCTCCTTAAACTCATTCACCTGTTGACCGGTGTTGCCACTGGCGCTGTAGCCGGAGTAAGGCGCGAGATAGTTGATCGAATCGTAGCCCCAGTAGTTTCGCAATCCCTTGGCATCCAGAAAGCCGGGACAGCCGATGAAGTGATGGACGGGGAGGAGTTCGACTGCAGTAATCCCCAAGGATTTGAGATGGTCGATGGCTGCGGGATGGGCGAGTCCGGCGTAGGTTCCCCGCAGGGCTTCAGGAATGTCGGGATGGAGTTTGGTAAAGCCTTTGACGTGCATCTCGTAGATGACTGTTTTGTGCCAAGGGAGTTGGGGGTGAGTGTCACCTTCCCAATCAAAGGATTCATCGATGACAACGGATTTGGGAACTAAGTGAGAATCGTCTAAGGCGCTATAGGATAGGTCTTCCTTTTCGTCGTCCCAGTCATAGCCGAAGATTTCCCGTCCGTGAACCACGTCTCCTGCGATCGCTTTAGCGTAGGGGTCGATCGACAGTTTGGCAGGGTTGAAGCGATGTCCCGCTAAGGGGTCGTAGGGACCGTGGACGCGAAACCCGTACAATTGACCGGGTTTGATGCCAGGAACATAGCCGTGCCAGATGAAATTATAGACTTCAGTCAGTGGCAGTCGAGTTTCCCAACCTTGTTCATCGAACAAGCACAATTCAACCCCTGTGGCATTTTCTGAAAACAGGCCAAAATTTGTGCCTTCGCCATCCCATTTTGAACCCAAGGGATAGGGTTTTCCGGGCCAAAGTTTTAAATCCATAGAATCCAAATCGTAATCCTCTGATACCACAATTAGAGCAATCTTGAGATGTGTAATTGGGCGAAACGGCTGCAACTGCCCGATCCCAGATTTGTGCGTAGTAGTCCAGCTCTAGAGTGAATTTATATTTACTAGCATCATATCACTAACCTCCCGATGTTTACCTCGATCGCTCAAGGACTCAACTTTATGAATCTCTGACTTATCACCAGTTCAGATGAGACTCTCAAAATGTTTTGGGTGCGCTCAAATCAAATCAGCCAACCCATCCGCCAGCAGCATATCCCAAAATCTCTACCCCCATAATGCCATGAATTTTTGCCGATTTTTCGCCGAGATTATTGCTTGATGATTCTTGTTTTTGCTTCAAAAACTAGCCGAATATAGTTGAGATTGAACGCTTATGTGCTATAAGTAAAATTACATTCAAACTTCTGTTTTCCCATCTAAAAAAACAGAATCTACTTTAAGATCGGAATTTTAAATGAGCTTGAGAATCTGTGGCAATCGCCAACTAAAAACCCTGCCCGGACTCGCAACTCGCCCCACACCTGCGCGAGTCAGAGAAGCTTTATTTAATATTTGGCAAGGGACGATCGCCGATTGCAGATGGCTTGACATTTGTACCGGTAGTGGCTCCATGGGTGCAGAAGCTTTGTGTCGCGGGGCTTTGAGTGTCACTGGGATTGAACAGTCGGCGAAAGCTTGTGCCATTATTCAGCAAAATTGGCAGCAAGTGGCAAAGTCATCCCAAGAATTTCACATCTTGCGGGGAAGTGCGACTGCGAAATTGGCGACTCTAGCCCGACAGCAGTTCGATCGCATTTACTTCGATCCGCCCTACGCCAGCAACTTGTACGAGCCTGTCTTGAATGCGATCGCCAGCCAAGAAATGTTAGCACCCCATGGTGAAATAGCGATCGAACACAGTCGCCAGCGCGAGGCTGTCCCCATTTCCGGCCTCGAAATTTGCCGCCAAAAATTTTACGGCAATACAGCCTTAACCTTCTACACTCGCAGTTGTTGAGCCATGCCAATGGTGACTGTTAGTCCGGCGACACCGCCTCCTGCAACTAAACTGGTATCCTAGAACCGGCCGAGCAACCTGAAAGTTTAATTAGATGGCGTATATTCACAGATAATCAAACTTTTGTCAGGGTAGTCTTAAGTCTCAGGTTGCTGGAGCTATTCCAGAAATAAATCGACTTAACGCTGAAAAAACAGACTTTCAGTTGTACCATAAACTGCAAAGTGTGAGTGTGAATATTCCTAAAGGAGTGAATATGGTTCAGACACCTTCGCGCCATCGCGGCAGCGAAATTCAGGCTGCTAACTCAGTACAGCCAGCCAAACGCCCAGAGACTATTTTGGTAGGAAACAACCTCCCCCTGCCAAATACCAAACTGTTCGGCACAGACGGCATTCGTGGCAAAGTAGGAGAATTGCTGAATGCACCGCTAGCAATGCAAATTGGCTTCTGGGCAGGACAAGTTTTACGCCAAAATTCCCCCAACCAAGGCCCGGTGATTTTGGGCCAAGACAGCAGAAATTCCAGCGATATGCTGGCAATGGCACTGTCGGCGGGTTTGACAGCCGCTGGTTTAGAAGTCTGGAATTTGGGCCTGTGCCCTACTCCCTGCGTTGCCTATCTGGCAAGTGTTACCGAGTCCATGGGCGGAGTGATGATTTCCGCTTCCCACAATCCCCCAGAAGATAACGGCATTAAGTTTTTCGGTGCCAATGGCACGAAGCTGTCTCAACATTTGCAAGAACAAATCGAAGCGGGCATCCGAGGGGCCAAGGTTCCCATTGCTAGCTTGGCTTGGGGCCATCATCACCACCGCCCAGAGTTGGTTAAAGATTATGCCACTTCCTTGGAAGGTTCACTGCAAGGAGTGAATTTGCGCGGAATGCGGATCGTGTTGGATTTGGCTTGGGGGGCGGCGGCGCGCTTGGGTGAGGCGGTGTTCGCGCAAATGGGGGCCGATGTTATCTGTTTACACAACTCTCCTGATGGCGATCGCATTAATGTTAACTGCGGTTCTACTCATCTCGACAGTTTGCAAGCTGCTGTTTTAGAGCACAATGCTGATTTGGGATTTGCTTTTGATGGCGATGCCGATCGAGTTTTGGGTGTTGACAACGAAGGTCGATCGATTGATGGCGATTACATTCTTTATCTCTGGGGTAAGAATTTGCGGCAACGCGAACAATTGCCAGAAAATTTAATTATTTCTACTGTAATGGCTAACCTCGGCTTTGAGCGAGCTTGGGAAGAATTGGGGGGCAAATTAATTAGAACTGCGGTGGGAGATCAGCACGTTCATGCTGAAATGGAGCGCACCGGTGCGATGTTGGGCGGCGAACAGTCAGGACACATTCTTTGCCCTCATTACGGTATCGGCGGCGATGGTTTGTTAACTGCTTTGCACATGGCTTCCCTGGTGCGGGAGTCTGGAGAATCTTTGGCACAATTGGTGGATGGCAGCTTTGAAACTTATCCCCAATTGTTGCGCAATGTCCGTGTGGACGATCGGGAAAAACGCCTAAAATGGCATGAATGCGAAGCTTTGCAAGGAGCGATCGCCCGTGCTAAAACTGCAATGGGAGAAGAAGGACGGGTGCTCGTCCGCGCTTCTGGTACTGAACCTTTGATCCGAGTCATGGTGGAAGCTTCCAGCGCAGAATTGGCTAATTTCTGGACTGAAAATTTAGTTTTAGCAGTTCAGAAATACCACACTATTTGATGAAAATTGGGCAGGGGAATAGGGCATGGGGAATTGGTAATTGCTAACACTCTTCCTCTTCCCAGTGTACTTTCCCCATTTCTTATATCAAATCCGTTGACATCGGAATTATTATTTCTCTCTTCTTTTTCTCTGTGTCCTCTGTGTCCTCTGTGGTTTAATCATTCCGATACAACTGGAATTAATATGATTCATCTCTCTCCTTTCATACTCTGTGTTTTCTGCATCCTAGAAAGGTTAAATGATTCATAAAAAAACTTAAAATGATGATGATTTCTGTTGCCATCCCCACCTACAACCGCGAGCAAAGCCTGCGAGAGACGCTGGCTGATTTGATGGGGCAAGATTATCACAATTTTGAAGTCTTAGTAATCGATCAAACTCCCATCCATGAATCGGAAACTCAAGCTTATTTAGAACAATTGGCTAATGCTGGTAGGATTCGCTGGTTTCGGGTAAATTGGGCGAATTTGCCTGGTGCTCGTAATTATGCGGTGCGGCGCGCCGTTGGAGATATTATTTTATTTATTGATGATGATGTACAGTTGCCAAAGGGTTTTTTGGCTGCTCATGCTAGCAACTATTTAGCCCAACCGGATATCGGATGTGTGGCGGGTAGGGTGTTTGACAGAATGAAATTGGGCGATTCTGGGGGTGATTTGGCGATCGAATATTTGCCACCCGAAGCGATGGATGCAGCGATTGGTTGGTATTTTATCGACTTGGTACATACTATACAACCACAGCAAGTGCTCTCGGCTAGAGGTTGCAATATGTCATTTCGCAGGGTGGTTTTTGCCGAGTGCGGTTTGAGCTTCGATGAGCGGTTTGCAGGTAGTGCGGTGCGGGAAGAGTCGGATTTTTGCTTGAGATTGCGATCGACTGGTTTTAAAATTTGGTACGATCCCAATGCTTGTTTAGTTCATTTGGGAGAAGAAAGCGGCGGGTGTCACGACATAAGTACGCGATCGATCGAATATCAACTCACATTTTATCACAACCACTTCCTAATGGGATTCAAAAATTTAACAGTATTTCAATGCCTAGGATTTTTCACCAAACTGTTTGACTGTCACGTTTTCGGCAATCCACCTTGCTATAAAAGTCGATCGCCCCTTAAAATCCTCACCAGATTTGCATTTTACATTCTCGGTTTTCTCAGCGCTATCAACACCGTAATTCAGTCGATCGCCAGAGACGGACAAATCTACACCCATCAAGATAACATTAACGCTAAATAATTTGTATTCCCCATCCCCCCATTTCCAATAAATGAGAATCCTCGTTGCTAGCCACACCTATATTGTTGACATTAACCGGGCAAAATTCAAGATTTTAGCAAACCTTGAACCTGGCATTCAAGTAACAGTTATAGTACCGCAACGCTGGAAACCCGGAGGCGTACAAAATAAAACCATAACAAGTGAATTTTATCAAGAAGGGTCATTTAAAGTAGTACCAATTTATAACTTTAGTCAAAACAATCAAGGCTTACTCACCTTTGGGAAAGATTTAATTAAAATTTTACACCAATTTAAACCGCAGATTATCCAAGTCGAACAAGGTTCAAAATCCCTAGCCTATGCCCAGTTAATCTTACTAAATAATTTGCTCAATCTCAAAGCAAAAAATATCTTATTTACCTGGTGGAACTTATCCTATGAATTGAAATGGCCTATTTCCCTGTTAGAAAATTGCAATCTGCAAAACACCGATGGAATTATTGCCGGCAACCTAGACGGGGCTAAAATATTGCGCCAGCGGGGCTACACAGGTGCACTGCAAGTAATGCCACAACTGGGAGTAGATGAAACTTTTTTTTATCCCACTTCTAAAGATGCTGATTTATCACGAAAATTAGGGATTAAACCTACAGATTTTGTAGTAGGCTATGTAGGGCGGTTTGTCGAAGAGAAAGGATTGCTAACTTTGGCGACAGCTTTAGCAGGCTTGAAAAAATACCCTTGGAAATGGCTGTTAGTAGGGCAAGGAAAATTGCGATCGCAAATTACCGAAAAATCTCTTGAATGGGGAATCAGCGACAAAATAATCTGGGTAGAAAGCGTTTCCCATGAAGCTGTACCCCCATACATTAACTTGATGGATTGTTTAGTATTGCCATCCCAAACAAGTTATAAATTCAAAACTTTAACAACAGTAGGCTGGAAAGAACAATTTGGTCACGTTTTAATCGAAGCCATGGCTTGTCAAGTTCCAGTAATCGGTTCCGACTGCGGCGAAATTCCCCACGTTATCGGAGATGCAGGCTTAGTATTTCCTGAAGGAAATGTAGAGAAATTGCAAGAATGTTTGCATCAATTAATGGAGCAGCCAGAGTTGGTGTCAGATTTGGCTAAACGCGGTTACGATCGAGTCATGAAGAGTTATACAAACAAAGCTTTAGCTCAACAGTTATTAGATTTTTACCAAAAGTTACTTACCTCAGATTAAAAAATCAAACTATAGCAATCCTTTGCCACTTCTGAAAAAAGGATGGCGATAATCTCAAAATCTAATGATTGAATTATGTTTCTCAAAGTCGAGTCTGACGGAAATCTAACATCGGGTGACAGCTTAAATAATTTGATGAGGGTTGCTCGATGATTTGTGGTAAAATCAACCAAGGGCTTATAGCCCCAATATCCCGTACAACTGCCTAATAAAATTATTGTTAGTATCAGCCATAAAGGATGTCTGATTCCTCTCGGTTGTCGATGGTCGGGAACAGATTTAATTGCTTCAATTAAGTTCATTGTTGATGCACTCCATGACTGATAGTCTTCCAAGTTGTGAATACCCGATCGCCTATTCTATGATACCTTTATCCTGTGACAATTAATCCACCCTGCCTTGGGGGGGGTGGGGGGTGGCTTCTGCTGTTTGCCTTATAATTAAGATATCTACTCCAATCATACCTGAATCATGATCGCAGAAACAAACGCCATACTTTGGCCAAGCCTAGTTACCGCCTCAGCACTATTACTCTATTTTATCGTCACGATTAACGTCGGTAGAGCTAGATTCAAATACAAAGTTTCTCCTCCCCAAGTGACAGGCAATCCCGACTTTGAGAGAGTATTGCGAGTTCAGCAAAACACCTTAGAGCAAATGATATTATTTTTGCCATCCCTGTGGCTCTGCGCGCAATTTATCAGCCCCATTTTTGCCGCTGCCGTCGGTGCAGTTTGGATAATTGGACGCATTTTATTTGCTTGGGGTTACTATCAAGCGGCCGAAAAAAGAGCCGTGGGTTTTGGAATTAGTACCTTAGCCACTGTAGCTTTACTTGGCGGTTCCTTCACTGGCATCATCATGTCGATCCTGAAGCTTTAACAATCGCTTAATCTCGTTTCTACTCGTTCCCTAGCTCAGCCGGGAATTTTCCTGTTACCCAAGCGCCTAAATTTTTGGAGTAAATATGTCAGAAATCAATAAGCCTGTCTTTCAAATTACCCCCCAACTTTTTCAACAACTTGTTGAATGGCAAGAAAAAATTGCCGAAGAAGATGAATTAGCCCTGAACTCAGAAGCAGAAAAATCAACTGAGGTGAAACATCCGAGGGAAAGTCATGAAGAACATTCTCAAACAGATAATTCCTAGCTTGTGGCTGGCTGCATCTTTTGGATTTCCGGTTGCTGTGTCAGCCCAAGTGTTGACACCCAGCCAACTTCAGCAAATCAATAGCGGTTTGTTTCGTTCTAATTCTCAAGATTTTTTTCTCCGGGGAAATCGTCAACTCGAACAGGAACTTAAAGTTTTATCGAAGCAGCGTTTAAATTCGGAGGTGAAAATTTTGGAGATTGAGAAAAAAAAGCGCTCTGAGCGTTGTCACCCAGACTTTAAAATATCATCGCGCAATTTTGACACAATCAAAGAGTAAAAGATGTTTGCAGGTACTATTAAAATGAATGGGAGGCAACTATTCCAGATTTAGTGTTAATGGATCGACAAGTAATGACGAAGTTGAAACAAGCCATGTTGGAAGCGGCAACTGCTGCTCAATTGGCCGCTATCATTATTGATTTCACTCATGAGGAAATGATGGTAGTTTTTCATGGACTCGAATGGGAACAGCAGCATAGGATTAAAGCTATTTGGCTGGGTGTGGCTTAAAATATGTAGTAGCCGCAAATTCGCTTTGGTGATTGCTCCCTTCGACTCCGCTCGGGGAGAAATCACCAAAGTTTTTTATATCAATTCCGGTTGTATTGGAATTATTTAACCACAGAGAACACAGAGGACACAGAGAAAGAAAAGAGAGAAATAATAATTCCGATGTCAACGGGTTTGATATTAACAGCCTTTGCAGTTGCTATACAATCAGGAGGAAAGTCGTGACTACGAAGCCAATCTAAGCTAGGGTATCGAGGCATAATTGCCGGAAATGGTCTCCCCGTTCCTCGAAGTTTTGGTATTGGTCGAAGCTAGCACAGGCTGGGGAAAGTAGCACTACTTTTGCATTATTTTGTTTACCTAATTCTGCTGCTCTTTTAATTGCTCTTTCCATTGTTTCTACGATTTCCCATGCGTTGTAATTTGCTTGTTCGAGCCGATCGCTAAAAATACCCGCAGCATCTCCAATTAACAACACCCCAACAGCTTTTGCTTTGATGGTATCAATCCAAGCGCTATCTTCGCCTTCTTTTGGATCGCCACCGGCAATTAAAATTGCTGGGGCGCTGACTGAGGCTAATCCGACTTGGGCGGCGTCATAATTGGTGGCTTTGCTGTCGTTGATGAAATCTATGCCTTCCCAGGTGCAGATGTGTTCGAGGCGGTGGGCTACTCCGGGGAATTTGCTAATGGCTTGGGCGATCGCACTTTTATCGATTCCCGCTAAATTAGCCGCTGCTACCGCCATCAACAAGTTTTGCAAATTGTGTTCTCCCACCATTTTCAAAGTATCAGCGGGCAGAATTTTCTGGTTTTGAGCGATTACCCAACCGTCTTTAATGTAAGCCCCAAAATCTTTATTTCCTAACAGTTCTGTTTCACCTTTGACGCTTGTCCAACACGCATCAGGCCAGTTGTCAAGTCCTTTTTCCCGCAAATACGGATCGTCACCATTCAACACTTGGAATTGGGATTTTTTCAGCAGTTTGGCTTTAATGTTGTAGTAGTTTTCTAAAGTTTTGTGGCGACTGAGGTGATCGGGTGTGAAAGTCGTCCAAATGCCAATTCGCGGTGCTAGAGATGAGGAAGATTCTATTTGATAGCTGCTGATTTCGGCGATGACCCAATCTGGCTGTTTTTCGGAAGCAGCTAATTCGCACGCAGCATACCCTATATTGCCACAAGCGGGTGCATAGAGTCCAGCTTCGGCAAAAATTGCTGCGATTAAAGCTGTAGTTGTAGTTTTCCCGTTAGTGCCGGTAATTCCTACCCACGGTGATTTGAGATAGCGCCATGCTAGTTCCATTTCTCCGATGGTTTCAATCCCTAATTTTCGGGCTTGGATTAATGCTGGAATGTCCCAGGGAACTCCGGGACTTACTACTATTAGTTGTATAGATTCGTCGGGTTGAAAGGATTGACCTAACTCTACTTTAATGTCTTCGAGAGCTAGTTCTTGTTGCTGTTTGAGTAAGTTTGGGGAAGATGAGCGATCGCTCAATGTTATTTCCCATCCTTGGCGTTTTAGCAGTCTGGCGGCTGCTATTCCTGATTTTCCTAGTCCAATGATATGAGCGATCGGCATAATTTGTGTGATAGAGCGAATTTTGCTGGTTTTGTCCTTTTGTATGGGTTACGGTTTTTTTGGGATTATTTAACCGCAGAGGGCGCAGAGGGCGCAGAGGAGGAGATCAGAGAATTTGATGTTTCCTATGCCAATGGATTTGATATTACATCAAAAGGTTTGGCTACTTTCTAAAATTGGCTATCTAAGATCGATTGACGATCGCGCCAAAGTCTGCTAGGACTCGCGCGTGATTCCGCAACAATCCTAATAAATTCAACCGATTTCGTTTGATTTCGGGGTCAGAATCCATCACCAAAACGCTTTCTGGCCCGTCGAAAAAGTTGCTGACAGTCGGAGCAATTTGAGTTAAACTATCTACTAATAGCTGATAATTCCGAGTTTGCTTGGATAGTTTGGTTTGTGGTACTAATTGGACTACTGCGTCGTAAAAAGCTTGTTCGGACGATTTTTGAAATAATTCTGGTTTCACCGCTGTTTTTGGTTCCAATTGGATTTTATCCAACTCTCCTTGAGCCGCCAAACGAGTTGAACGATTCACTGTTTCGTAGATTTTATCCAATGTATTGTCATTGCGGATTTGTTGCAAGAAAAGCGATCTTTCTAAAGTGTCCAACAAATCTCGCAATGCTCGTTCGGTATATTCGGGGTCGTTTTCTCCCAAAACAGCATTCACCAAATCGTAATCTACATTCTTTTCTTCTTCCAGCAAAGTCCTAATTCTTTGCAGGAAAAACTCTGATAATTGTGACAGTAATTCCGGGTTTGTTTGTGGGCGAATATCTGTAAATTCTGCTACTACTTGCGCGAGTAATTTGTGTAAATTTACTGGCAACTGAGCAGTCCAAATAATGTTGATAATGGCGTTGGCGGCGCGTCGTAAGGCAAAGGGATCGGAGGAACCTGTGGGCAACATTCCTAAGCCGAAGATGCTGACTAATGTATCTAGTTTGTCGGAGATTCCGACTATTTGACCTGTGAGAGTTTGGGGCAAATTGTCGCCTGCACCTTTGGGCAAATAATGTTCAAAAATCGCTGTGGCTACTGCTTCTGATTCGCCGCTGGCTAGGGCGTATTTCTGCCCCATGATTCCTTGCATTTCGGGCAGTTCGTAAACCATTTGGGTTACTAGGTCGGCTTTGCAAAGTAAGGCTGCTCTGGCGACATCGGCTTGCTCTGTCTCTGGGAGTTGCAGTTGGTTGACCAGGAGACTGGCTATTTTGCACAGGCGATCGACCTTTGCACGTACAGTCCCTAAATCTTCCTGGAAAGTCACTGTTTCTAACTTGGGTAAATATTCTTCTAAAGGTTTTGCCAAGTCTGCTTTGTAGAAAAATTGACCGTCTGCTAATCTGGCGCGCACTACTCGCTCGTTGCCGGCGGCAATGATGGCTGATTTGGCTGGATCGCCGTTGGAAATTGTAATAAAGTAGGGCAGAAGTTCGGGGTATTGAGGATTTTTGAGAATCGGAAAATACCGTTGGTTGGTGACAATAATTGTGGTGATTACTTCGGGTGGCAATATCAAAAATTCGTCGTCAAATTTGCCGACTACGGCGTTTGGCCATTCT
>Ga0209812_10002179_pt1 | contig 12100 bp, 6 predicted proteins | sample JI71714BDNA_FD_187502 | JGI IMG/M metagenome (GOLD analysis project Ga0209812, IMG submission 187502) | Wastewater effluent complex algal communities from Wisconsin, to seasonally profile nutrient transformation and Carbon sequestration -... | ecosystem: Engineered > WWTP > Effluent > Algae...
CAACATAGCCGAGCGTCGTCACATGTTCCGATGCGACAGTATCGGGCGATATCGAATGCACAATCGCAACGCATGCCAGGCACAGCAAGGGTGTCACTGCCAAAATAGCGGACACGCGCGAGGCTTGCCAGTGCACCAGCGCCTCGGCAAAGGCGCCGTAGGCAATCAGCGTGTTGATGGCGCAATACGCCAGCGTCCAGGCATGTTTTTGATCCAGCGCCAGTATTTTTTGCGGATGGGAAAATGGCAGCAACAGCAAACTTGCAACCGCGTAGATAAAAAACAAAATGGTTTGCGAACTTAAACGCAGCAGCAATTGTTTCTGGATCAACGCATAACCTGCCCACACGACGGCCGCAAAAATGACCGAAGCCGAACCGATCAGGTAAGCCTGCGTTCCCAAGGCCGTGCCTTTGAGTTGATCGCTGAAAAACAAGGCCAGCCCGCAGGCAATGATCGCCAAACCGCACCATTGCCCGAATTGGTAAAGCTCGCGAAAAATGAAGATGCCACCCAATGCCATCAGCAAGGGGGCAAGCTGAATAAGCAATTGCGCGTTCGCCGGCGTGGTGTATTGCACGCCAAGCAAATAGAAAACGTAATTGCCGATCAACAGCAGTGCCGCGGCGGCAAGATGCCACCAGCGCTTCTTGTCCAAAGTCTTGAAAACGGATAGACCACCACGCCAGCTCAGCCAGACCAGCATCACGATGGTCGCCACCAGAAAGCGGAACCAGGTGAGCGTAATCGCATCGAGTTCTTCCAGCGTGACTTTCAGGGCTACCGGCAAACTGGCCCAGCAAAGCGCGGTAATGATGGCGAGCATCAGGCCCAGTCGCCAACGGCCCGACGCTTGATGTAAGGCCATGGGAATTCCTTGTGTGCGTTATGTTGCAGATTCTAACATTCCACGTGCTTTGGCTTATGAGTTAAGTGACGATTCACTCATATTGCACGACACTGGTCTTCACTCTGGAGTCCGCCATGAAACTCAAGCTCGCCGCCGCCGTTCTTGTCATCCTTGCCAGCTCGGGTTGCGTGACAAGCACGAACAGCTACACGCGTGACATCGTGTACCGGGATGGCAGTTATTACTCGCCAGCCGATGAACAAAACGGCGATTACTATTACGAGCCGGAACCTGACTACGGCTATTACGACGACAATTATTACTATGGCAGCTCATGGTATGTCGGCATTGATCCCTACCGCTGCCGGTTTTCCCACTACCATGATCAGTATTGCGATTACCGCTGGGGCAGCTCCTACCTGAACTTTGGCGGATTGACGCTCTACTTCGGCAATTCGAATTACTATGGTTATGGTTACGGCTATCCTGGTTATGGCTATTACGGGGGCTATCCTTACTATGGTTATGGCTGGTATTCACCAAGGCCGCGGCCACATGCGAACGGCCCGATCCCCATGCCGAAACCCGAACGACCTGGCAATCAGGTGCCGGATTACAGCTACAACACTCCCGGCATGCGCGTCTCCGGCGAACCGGTCAGAATGCCCACCAAACCAGGCGTTCTAAATCAGGCACCAGACGAAACTGTCAGCGACAGCGAGAATGAAGACCGGCAAAACCTGAATCCGTACACTCGCACGCGTGAACGCAGGCCGATGATTCGCCCTGAATATTGGCAAGAGGAACGTAATGACCGCGCCGATGATGGAATTGCGATAGGCAATCCCAATCGACAAGGCAGGCATACCAAGCCGGCATTGCTGGTAGAGGGTGACGATACCTATCAAGCCAGCGACAAGCCGGTGCGGCAAGATCGCAATACCCAGCCTTATCCGCGAACGGTGAATTCCGGTCCAGGTCGTGAACCCACGGTTGAAATTGATGCTGCCGATTCTACTCCGGTCGAGCGTTCCAACCGGAATAATCGCCAGGAGCGCTCGGCACCGCGGGTACAAACGCGTGAACGGGTTGAGCGCTCGGAAAGAATTGAGCGACCAGTGCGCGTAATCAAAAAAGACGATAACGATCGCGGCGGGTAATACAGAAACAGCCCCAAGGGTCTTTAAGGCAGCTTAATTGACACAATGTGTCGCTTTTTGACCTAAACTTGATCTCTAGCTTGTCTGGCGCTCGGCGTTGATTCCCCCGGATCCCCCCTGTTCCCAAAGAATCGGCCCGAGTGCCAGCATTTTATTTCGTACGCAAGGGACATAAAAAAGGCCGGGAGCTCCCCCCGGAGCTCCCAGCCAGCATCCCCCTCATGTTTCTGTGCCGCCCCTGTTCAGTCGAGACAGGCATGTAGGGTGCCTGGCAGTATCAGCAGGATGCATGCCAAAAGCTTGTTTATACTTGTTAAAACTTGTGACATGAAACTCTTTCGTCGGCGCGCCGCTGCGCATATTCCTTACCCATCACTAAAATGACCCCATGAAAAACGATTTTTTTAATTACGACGTCATAGTGATTGGTGGCGGCCATGCCGGCACCGAGGCAGCACTGGCTTCGGCACGCGCAGGCGCACGCACCTTGCTGCTGACCCACAGCATTGAAACCATTGGACAAATGAGCTGCAATCCGGCCATCGGCGGCATTGGCAAAGGCCATTTGGTAAAGGAAATCGATGCACTTGGCGGGGCGATGGCGCGCGCCACGGATCGGGCCGGCATCCAGTGGCGCACCTTGAATGCGAGCAAAGGCCCGGCGGTTCGTGCAACACGGGCCCAGGCAGATCGCCAGCTTTATAAATCCGCCATTCGCCATATCGTCGAAACTCAGGAAAACCTGACCTTGTTTCAGGCTCCCGTCGATGACATCGTTTTTGAAAATGGCCGCGTTTCCGCGGTAATGACGCAAAGCGGTTTGCGCTTCAATACCAAAGCGGCCGTGTTGACCGCCGGTACTTTTCTGGCGGGAAAGATCCATATCGGCCTGACCAATTACGCCGGTGGCCGCGCGGGCGATCCACCTTCCATGACTCTGGCCGAAAAATTGCGCGACGGGCCCTTTGTCGTCGATCGCCTGAAAACCGGCACGCCACCGCGTATCGATATCCGCTCGATCAATTTCGAAGGCCTCGAAGAACAACCCGGCGACACGCCGATTCCGACCATGAGTTTCATCGGAAACAAGAGCGAACATCCGCGGCAGATTTCCTGCTGGATCACGCATACCTCCGAACAAACACACGAGATTATTCGTGGCGGCCTTGATCGTTCACCAATGTATTCCGGCGTCATCGAAGGCGTGGGCCCACGTTATTGCCCGAGCATCGAAGACAAGGTCGTGCGTTTCGCCGACAAGAATTCGCACCAGATTTTTATCGAACCGGAAGGGCTCGATACGTTTGAAATTTATCCGAACGGCATTTCCACGTCACTTCCTTTCGATGTGCAATTCGATCTTGTCCGCTCGATCAAGGGTTTCGAAAATGCGCACATCACGCGCCCGGGCTATGCCATCGAATACGATTATTTCGATCCGCGCGGATTGAAAGCATCGCTGGAAACCAAGGGCATCCAGGGCCTGTTCTTTGCCGGCCAGATCAATGGCACCACCGGTTATGAAGAAGCAGGCGCACAGGGCCTGATAGCCGGTTTGAACGCGGCACGCCAGACACAGGACAAGCCGGCCTGGACACCGCGCCGCGATGAAGCCTATATCGGCGTTTTGATCGACGATTTGATTACGCACGGCACCACCGAGCCCTATCGCATGTTTACCTCGCGTGCCGAATACCGTTTGCAATTGCGCGAAGACAATGCCGACACCCGCTTGACTGAGATCGGCTACAACATGGGTCTTGTCGACGAACAACGCTGGTCCGCTTTTTCGCGCAAGGCAGAGGCGGTAAAAACCGAAAGCGAACGCTTGAACAAACTCTGGGCAACGCCGACCAATGCACTCGGTGCCGCAGTGCAATCGCAATTGAATGTTCCGATTACACGCGAATGCAATGTGCTCGACCTGATCAAGCGTCCGGAAATCACTTACGCCAGCCTGATGTCGGTCGCCGATCTGGGCCCTGGTGTCGACGATGAAAAAGTGGCCGAACAAATTGAAATCAGCGTCAAATATTCAGGCTATCTGGATCGTCAAAAAGAAGATATCGAGCGGCAACGCCGTCATGAAGACACAGAAATACCGGCCGATTTCGACTACAAGAGCATTTCCGGTCTCGGTAATGAACTGGAATCCAAATTGATGAAAGTCAGACCACAAACCGTCGGCCAGGCCCAGCGCATACCCGGCATGACACCGGCCGCCATTTCCCTGCTGCTGGTCACACTGAGCAAGCGTCGCCGGGTAGCCTGAACCGAATCAAGGCCATAAAGCCTCGTTATTGACTCCGAAATCCGCGATCTGCGGAAATAAATGTCAAAAAACCTACCTACGCAGTGGTATGGCGGCGAAAGTTCAATTAAAGTTAAGACTCTAACCGAGGCTCACCTCGGAGGTGGGCCGAAGCGGACACGGGGAGGGATTCTTTAATCTTTATTAAAGAATCAGAACCGTTATGTGACGCTCTAATTTTTTGTTCATGCTCAGGAGTTCATCATGCCCCGTATTTCCCATCTCGCCATTGCTTGCGCATTGGCCCTAGGTGCTCAAGCTGCTCAGGCACAACAATTTTCCGGTGTTGTCAGTTTTGGTGATAGCTTGACCGATGCCGGCAATGCTTCCACGGCCGACGGCAATGCCGCGACCTTCGCAGGCAACAGCTTCACCACCAATAACGATCCGGTAGCAGCGCAACTCATTGCCGCTGCCTATGGTTTTAATCAGCAGCATTCACTGGCTGGTGGAACAAACTATGCCTTCGGTGGTTCGTGCGCACAGGCTGCCGGCCCTTGCGTTGCACCAGCATTTCCGCGGTTGAATCAGCAAATTGCCCAATATTTGGGTACAACGGGCGGTGTCGCGGATCCTGGTGCGCTTTACACCGTTTGGAGTGGTGCAAATGATATTTTCGCATCGATTGGCGGCGGTGCTTGGCTAACGTCACCTGCAATTATTGGCGGCGCCTCGACGGTTGCCGGGGCGGTTATCACCAACGTGGATACGCTAACCAATGCCGGTGCCAATTACATTATCGTCTTTAATCTGCCGGACTTGGCCCGCACACCCCAGTTCAACACCTCTTCTACGGCAACGCAGGGTGCCTTTAACCTGGCATCTGTGAGCTATAACGGAGCATTGAATAATGGCCTGGCTGGTCGTCAGAACATTATTCCTATCAACACCTTCGCTTTGGTAAATGAAGCAATTACCAACCCAGGCTACTTTGGTTTCACGAACGTCACAGGCATTGCCTGCGGCCCAGGCGTTCCCGGCGTCGTATCTTCGGCTGCATGTGGTGCTGTCGGTTCCGGTAACCCATACACATATGCTGCTGGTACCAATGACACCTTCTTGTTCGCAGATGGCGTACATCCCACCGGTGCAGGTCACCGCTTGCTCGCAAGCGTCGTGACCTCGACCATTGCCGCACCGGGTCAGGTTTCATTGGCAGGCGAGTTGCCGGTTCAAGTTTATAGCGACCACAGCGGTGCCATTAACCAGGCGCTGTTAAGCGATAAAATTGGCGGTGGTGAAGCAGGTTCCGCTCCCCGTGGTTTCTTCCAGGCACAATTTGGTAACCAGGATTACGACGCCAGCCTGAACTCGCCGGCCTTGAGCACCAACAGCAATTCGATCACCGCCGGCTTTGACTACCGTTACAGCGAAGGCCTGAGCTTTGGTGCCGCGATCAGCTACGGCAATTCAAATGGCGATTTCAGCGGCGGCGACATCGACGGCAAGGAAATTCTTGGTTCGGCTTTTGCCACCGCTCATTTCGGCAATGGCTACATCAACGGCATTCTGTCGCTCGGCAGCAGCAGTATCGATATCAACCGCTACATCGTCCTCGGCCCATCGGTTCGTGTCGAAGAGGGCAATGCCAATGCTTCGCACAAAGCCTTTGAACTCAGCGGCGGCTACCTGTTCGGTGATGCCGTTCGCCACGGTCCATTTGCCAGCGTGACATGGCAAAAAATCAGCGTGGGTGACTATGCCGAAAACAGCGGCACCTCGACCTCGATGCGCTTCGACGGCTTTGATCGCGATTCCCTGATTGGCCGTGTCGGTTATCAGCTGCAAGGCAGTTTCGGCGATAGCCCGATTCATCCAAGCGTGCGCGTGGCTTACGCCTCAGAAAATCAGAACGATACAACCCGCGTTACCGCTGGTTCGACCTCGATGAACGGCCAATTCACCATGGATGGTTTCACGCCTTCCGATAACTGGGTCGAAGCCGATCTGAGCGTCAGTGTCGAATTCACCGATACCATCAATGGCTACCTCGGTTATCACGGTCGTTTGAGTGATGACATCCAGGACAACAACAGCTACAACATCGGTGTGAACGTTGCTTTCTAAGTCTTCATGAAGAAAAATAAAAAGCCGCCTTCGGGCGGCTTTTTTATTGGCTGGACCAATCAAATACGGCGAACGAGGCCTTGCCGCGTGTCTACTTTGGAACAGCCTTGGGTCCATGCATGGCACGTTCCGCTTGTCGACATCCGGAATGTGGACAATAAAAAAACCGGGCCTCTCGCGAGACCCGGTTTTTTATTGTTGATTACTTACCAGCCGAAGGATGCACCGGCACCGGTGGCCGTCTTGTCACCATCGAATGCCGCGCCAAAACTGATCGTGACGCTATCGGAAACGGTGCGTTGGAAGCCAAGCGCGAATGCGGTTTGACCGCCGTAATTACCAAGGCCAACCGCGAGACGATTTTCCTTGTCGTTACCGGAAGCCGCTGCCGTCATTTGAGCCATTGCTGCCGACATTGCACCGACTTGATCAACGCGTTTATCCAGGCCTTCAATCTGATATTGGAGGTTGTCGATCTTGTCGTTGAAGCCCGCTACGTTGATCACAACAGCAGCTATCTGGGAGTTGGTGTAGTTGTTGGCGGCGACCAGGACTGCCGCATCCGCTGATTGCATCTGGTTTAGGTTGACTGCGTCGGTACCCTGGGTTGCAGCCGCCACATTAGTAATCTGGCGTTCGGTACCGATACCACCGACCGAAACCGTATTTGCGCGCGCGCCGGTAGTCGAACCTGCACCGATTGCCACGCTATTGGCAGCTGATGCAGTTGCACCTGCGCCAAGAGCTGTACTGGTCGTGCCGCTGGCATTGGCAGCCGAGCCAAGAGCGGTGCTGTTGGCCGTTGCTGCCTGTGCATCGGCACCGACTGCGGTGCTGTTGGCAGCAAGGGCATCGGCACTGAAGCCAATCGCGGAGCTACTGGCTCCGGCCGATGTCGCATAAGCACCAATCGCACTACTGTTTGCGCCGGTGGCGGTACTGTAATAACCCTCGGCGGTGGTATTGGCTGCAACAGCGGCACTGTATGCACCGTTTGCGGTAGAGCCTGTTGCAGTGGCTTGGCTGTAGGCACCGGTCGCCGTGGAATAGGCACCGGTCGCGCTGCTGTAAGCACCGCTTGCCGTACTGTTCAAGGCAGTAGCCGTACTGTAATAGCCGTTCGCAGTAGCATTGACCGCAGTCGCTGCACTGTAGGCACCTGTTGCCGTAGCTCCGGTATCGGTAGCCTGGCTGTACGCGCCGCTCGCCGTAGAATAGTCGCCACTTGCGGTGCTTTCCGAGCCGGTGGCCGTCGCGTAAACACCACTGGCGGTACTGAAGGAACCTGCGGCCGTTGCGCCATTATTACTGGCCGAACTGAAGACACCCGAGGCGGTCGCATAGGTTCCGCTGGCGTCACTGAAAGCACCATTCGCCGTTGAAGCAAAACCGCCTGCACTGCTGTAAGCACCCGTGGCGCTGGCAAAGGTTCCAACTGCCTGGCTGTAGTAGCCGGTTGCATTGCTGTAATTACCTACGGCGGCGCTGTAAGCACCCAGGGCGCTGCTGAATTCGCCGACCGCAACACTGCTATCACCGAGAGCCGTACTCGAGGTTCCGCTGGCATAGGCAAAAGAGCCCACGGCAAGTGAGTAATCGCCGGTGGCATAGCTGCGGCGACCAAGAGCTGTGGAATCAAAACCGCTGGCATAACTGCCTGAACCGACAGCCGTGGCGCCAAAGTTATTGGCAGTACTGTAAGCACCAATGGCGCTGCTATTGGTACCCGAGGCATTCGAACCAAAACCCGAAGCGTTGGAATTCACGCCGGAAGCCGTGCTGTTCGCACCGACGGCGTTTGCACCGGCAGCGGTTGCCTGGCTATTGGCGCCAATCGCGTTGCTGTTGATACCGGAAGCCGTGCTGTTGGCACCGATTGCATTCGCGCCCTCGGCAGTGGCATCGGCACTGTAGCCGACCGCATTTGAATTGAGGGCATTTGCCGTTGAATAAGCACCAATGGCATTACTGTTAACGCCAGTCGCGGTGCTGTAATAGCCGACGCCGGTAGCATTGGCACCGACGGCGCCAGCATAGGCACCTATCGCGGTTGCGCCGACGCCATTGGCTATTGCATAGGCACCGACAGCAGAACTGTATGCACCCGTAGCACTGCTGCTTGCACCAATAGCAGAGCTGTTAACGCCATTCGCGGTGCTGTAATAACCCACTGCGGTACTGTTCGCCGCCACCGCCGCACTGTAGGCGCCAAATGCAGAAGCACCATAGGCATTGGCCTGGCTATAGGCGCCGGCCGCAGTACTGTAATTGCCCGTTGCACTGCTGTAACTGCCGGTTGCCACACTGAAGTTGCCGGTCGCAGTGCTGTAGTTGCCTACGGCTACCGAGCCGTTGTTGGCATAACTGTTATCGCCGAATGCGCTGGAAGAATTGCTGGCACTGCTGTTATTGCCCATCGCATTCGAGTAGTTGCTGGCACTGCTGCCACTGCCGACGGCATTCGATGAATAAATCGCATTGCTGCCGTTGCCGGTTGCGCTGGAATAACTGTACGCCGTTGCGCTGTTGCCTAGCGCGCTGGAGTAATTTCCGGCAAAACTATTGTCACCGACGGCGACCGAATTTCCGTAAGCCAGACTGTTTCGGCCTACTGCGCTTGAATAGCCGGAAGCATCGCTTTGGTAACCCACGGCAGTCGAATCACCGGTGGCATTACTGTAGGAACCGATTGCCGTGCTGTAATTGCCGTTCGCATTGGCCGCATAGCCACAGGCGAGCGCATATGTGCCGGTGGCGATGGCACCGCCATTGCCGCCGCCGTTCAAATCACACGTGTCGCCGGCATAGGCCACCTGAGCAGAAATACCCATTAAAACCGCTGCTACCAATTGTTGGCGGATAGTCGCCCGACGCGGGTTGAACTTTTGACGCTTCATATGCAGCCCCCTTATGTATGTGACGCGCTTCGTGGAAGCGCGAACGCTAAATGTAACGTTATTCGATGCCCAGAGTAAATGCTTTAAAACCCTAATTCCGAGCTGCGTAAATGCTAGGTCATCTATCTTGTCATTTATGTGACTAAACCACTGAAAACGCAGTTTGAGAGGCATCGTTGACCCGGGTCTGTCTGATATCGCACATGCAGCCCGTGCAAACTACCCGATCAGCATTTTCAATCCGCCTCGCCAAACCGGCATTGCTTCTGGTTTAACGCAAAATCCTGCGGTTTCCGGACCGCCCGAATTGCTTTATGGTGTCGTTCCAGTTCCTCCGAGTGCAGCGTTCACGTGACCACCGATCTTTGGCAACAAGCAAACGAACAATTCCAGGCAAAGAAATTCCAGGCGGCCAAGAGCAGCTGCGAGCAATTGCTCGCCCAGGAGCCCGAAAATGCGATGGCATATTTCCTGCTTTCTTCGTGTTTTTTGAATCTGAACAAACCGCGACTGGCTACCTTCAATGCCTTCCAGGCCTGCAAGCATGCCAATGGCAGTCTGAGCGCCCGGGATATTCTTGCGATCAGCGGCGCCTGTTTATCGGTCGGTGAAACGTTTCTCGGTCACAGCATCCTTGGCTACATTGATATCGACGACAAGCGTAACCGCGATGTATTGCTAGACGTGGGCAGGCAATACAGCGCGATGGAAGACCAGCCGATGGCGCTTCGCTTTATTCAGCGCGCCCATGCCGAAGGATTCAACGGCTGGTATGCCAACCATATTCTCAGCATCATTTTCAGTTTTACCGGACCGGTCGAAAACGCGATTTCCGCCAGCGAATCCTCGATCTCCAAGAACCGCCTGCATGGGCATGCACACTGGATGCGCGCGCAATTCGGCAGCAAAGAAGGCAATGCCCTGCGTGTTGCCCGCATGCGCGAGGTCCTGACACAGCCGGGATTGACCGTGGATGACAACACCTATCTGCAATACGGCATTTTCAAGGAGCTCGATGCCATCAACGAGACCGAAGGTGCCTGGGATGCGTTGACCGAAGGCATGAAGCACCGGCGCGGAGTGTTGAAATTCAGTATTGATCGCGAAAACGCGAGTTTCGATAATTTGATCGCGGCAACGAATCATCATTTCCTCGAGGTCCCTACCAAGGTGCCGCAGGAAGTCACGCCGATTTTCGTGGTCGGCATGCCGCGCACTGGTACTACGCTGCTGGAACGCATTATCGGCAACCATCCGCAGATTACCGCCTGTGGTGAATTAAGTGACTTCAAGATGCAGCTGCAATGGGCGGCCGATACTCCCTTGCCAATTCAGATCCATCCGGAATTCGGTGATCTTGTTTCAAAGATCGATTTTCATATCGTCGGCAACCGTTATCTGGAGAAAACCCGCCGCCTGATCGAGGGCAGGAAATTTTTCAGCGACAAACTGCCCTTGAACTATCTTTATGCCGGCCTGATCCTGAAAGCGATTCCACACGCGAAAATCATCAACCTGCGTCGTCATCCCATGGACGCCTGCTTCTCGAACATGAAGGAGCTGTTTGCCCACCATCACTACGCCTACAGCTACGACATGCTGGAAGTGGCAAACCATTACCGGAATTATTCCCGCCTGATGAAGCATTGGCACAAAATCGCGCCGGGCAGGATTATCGACGTGCACTACGAACATCTGGTAACGCAGCCCGAAGTAGAAGCTCGTCGCGTTCAGGAATATCTGGGCCTGCCTGAAGTGGAAGGCGTTACCGATATCCTGGCCAACAAGCGCATCACTACCACCGCCAGCACCCTGCAATTACGGCAACCGATCCACAGCAAAAACATGGGCGGCTGGAAGCGTTATGAAACGCAGCTTGAACCGATGCGTCTGGCGTTGCTCGATGTGATCGAAGAATACGAAGCCTTGTTGTAAGACTTGAAAAAAATCACGTGCCGCGCGGCTTCGCGCGGTGCGTCGCGGTGGCGCTCCAAGGGTCGTCCGGCCATGGATGTCGAGGATAGCGGCCTTTCATTTCCTTTTTCACTTCCGGATACGTGCGTTCCCAGAAACCTTTCAGGTCGCGGGTGATTTGCAGCGGCTTGCCGCCCGGCGACAACAGATGCAGCGTCAACACAATACGGCCATCGCAAATGCGCGGCGTATCGGCAAGGCCGAATAATTCCTGCAGCTTTACCGCCAGTACCGGCAAGGCATCGTGCTGATATTCAATCGCGCGTTCCATGCCCGAAGGCACCAGGATTCTCGTCGGCGCCAACTGCTCGATTTTCTGCCGCAGGTTCCAGTCGATTTCAGATTTCAGCGCTTCGCTCAATTCCTGTTCGCTTAAACCGTCGAGTCTGGTTTTTCCCTGCAATGCCGGTTTCAACCATTGCTCGCGTCGCGACAATAATGCCTCGTCGCTGAAATCCGGCAGCTCAAGTTCAGGCGCCCACACTCGCAGGCAACGCACGCGTTCACGCCATTGTTTCAGGTTTTCCGTCCACGACAATGCGTTCAATCCCAACTCGGCGACGGCGTCGCAAAGTGCCTGTGCCGCCTTTGCCGGATCGGGCCTACCGGCTGGTTTAGACTCAAGAACAATCTGGTCGAAACGCCTTTCACGCCGTGCAATCAAACCGCGCGCATCAGCATCCCAACGCACGCTGTCTTCTTCGCTGAAGCGTTCCGGAAAATCCCGTTGCAAACGAATTTCATCCAGCGGTGCAGCGCGCAAAATGCTGCTGTCCTTGCTTTCAAAACGGCACTCGCTGATCGCCAACCACGGTTCACCAAACAAGGCGCTGTCATCCCA
>Ga0209812_10002182_pt1 | contig 12066 bp, 6 predicted proteins | sample JI71714BDNA_FD_187502 | JGI IMG/M metagenome (GOLD analysis project Ga0209812, IMG submission 187502) | Wastewater effluent complex algal communities from Wisconsin, to seasonally profile nutrient transformation and Carbon sequestration -... | ecosystem: Engineered > WWTP > Effluent > Algae...
ACCGGGCAAATTCTGCCGCGCCGACAACCGCCACCACATCGGCTGTTGTGACAGTTGTCGGCGTCGATCGCCTCCACAAAAGTCGCCACAACAACTGCCTGAGCAATGTGAGCAATCGGCACAGTCTCAGAGCGGGTAAAAATCAAGCGCCTTGATACCTAAGATTCCCCATTCATAAGGGTGCATTATTTCTATTTCTGCACGTAAAAGTTAGGTTTGCGATCGCAAAAACATTGCTTGCTACCGTCCATCTCTGCTTTTTGTGCAAGCTTTCTACCTTGCATAAATTTGCATAAATTTGAGTTTTTATGAGTTTTTTGTGGCTAATTAAGCCAAAAACAGCGAACACTTCAATTTGCAGCTTGCACAAATTTATTCAAAAAAACTCAAATTTATGCAGAAAAACTCAAAAAAACTCACTTGAGAAAAGTGAATTTTGAGGGTTTTTCCCGTCCTGGTACGCTTAAGAATTATTTAAGATTTTTACAGCCAACTCTGCAATTATGAATTGAAGCAATGGAAATTGCAATTGATTCAAAACAGGCTCAAGATTGATAATTTAATCTCAATCTCTCGCTGAGCCGAACTAATTGAATAGGTTGTTTCTCGCTGAGCCGAATTAATCGAATAGACTGTCTTGAGTAAGCCGAACTAATTGAATAGACTGTTAAGATTGCCTAAAAGATTGCCCCCCAGTTATTCGCTATGCAGCTATTCGTATCAATCTTCGGAACAAGGGCGGTAGCCATTTTATAGCAAGAGTTGTAGTTCAGTTGGCTTGTGCGTGACCGTTGCTCTTGCAGCCATCCACCAAGCCTGTTGGTGTTCTATTACATTGGGTACGACTGTTTCCAGCATAGATATCTGCGGGTTCATACAGTGCAATACTTCGGACACTTTTTAATGGGCAACGGTAGAATGCGGGTTTTGGACTCCAAGTTCGCCGCGCTCGCCAACGGTATAATGAGGGTTTGGGCCGTTTCTCTAAAAACTGTCCAGGGTATTGACAGTGAGGAGCCTGTTTTAAGTTCGCCTTCTGCCAAACGTTGCTCCCGCACTCGACCTACTCTCAGTGCGTCAATCAAGCTAAGCAATGTGTAGAGTTCTGGATCGTTTTTAGCCGCTTGGGGGACTGAACGGTACAGGGGTGCGATCGCCTGCCCTCTGACGACACCAGCCAGGGTCAGGCCAGACATAAACCTCAGACGGTGAGGCAATTAGCTTGCTTTTCAACGGTTCAGCAGAATGCGCCGTTGGCAGTCCCCGACTTTAATTTAATGTTCGGCGCTCGTTGAAGGGCGTGAGTTATTTCGGGAGTACAGCGATCGCTTGTGTCTGAATTGCGGTTGTAGGAGCGATCGCACCATAAGTTTCATCCATTCGGCGGTTAATTTCTAAAGCCAGTATAAATATATCTCTGAACATTGCTATTGCTACCACCCATTCCTGCTTTTTGTGCAAGCTTCCTATAGCGATCGGCGATTGCTCACGACAGCAGTCAATAGGATAATCCTTTTTGGGTGTAATGGCGGTAGCCTCGACTTCAGCAAGCAAAAGCTAATTTCTTATAGCTGTATAATATTCAGCTTGAATCGTAATACAAATAGTTACAGTTGTCATTAAAGCTTAAAAAAGTATTAAACCCGACCTTACGGTTAGGCTTCCGTAAAAGGAGGGTGCATTATTTCTCTTTCTGCACGTAAAAGTCAGGTTTGTGATCACAAAAACATTGCTTGCTATCCCTCATCCCTGCTTTTTTCCTTGGTTTCCCAGCTTGCATAAATTTGAGTTTTTGTGAGTTTTTGTGAGTTTTTTGCTGCAAATACTGCTTCGACTTCAGCTAATAATTCAAGCTGAGCTTGCATAGTTTTACTCATGAAAACTCACAAAAACTCAAATTTATGCAAAAAAAATCATGAAAACCCAGTCTCAAAAAGTTAATTTTGAGGTTTTTTCCTGTCTCGGTACGCTTAAGATTTATTTAACAATTTAACAGCAAGCTCTACACTCCCAAAATTCAGCGATTGTAGCAGAGGCAAGCTACTAACTGTAGCAGTTATAGCAAGCTGTACTTTCACAATTGAGCAAGCCGAACTAATTGAAAAGCTGTTAAGGCTGCTTAAAAGATTGCCGCTTTGTGATAGCTATTCAGCTATGACATATTAATGTATCGGAACAATAGCGGTAACGTTTTTCTCTTCTTGAATTGCAGTTCAGTTTGTTTGGCTTTATTGAATGCAGTGCTACCGCACTTTTGTACAAAAAAGCGAAGTGCCTCAATATTTTTTTGCTGCCAGAATGCTAATAGCGTTACTTCGGCAAGCCAGTAAATTTTGTAGTCAGAGCTCCTGTCGGGAAACTTGTTAAACTAGGCACTTTGAAGGTAGTGACAATTGCCTTCGCTTAACGCCACGGTTGTACTTGATTTCTGAAGAGCGCGATCGTCAAACGACTCTAAATTTAAGGCTGTACCGACGCTACCCAAGCTCAATGGGACAGTTGCGGCAATTGATGCTAGTGCTGCTACGAAGTTGTCACAACAGTAGGAGCAATGTTCGTGCAATCGGCACAGTTGGATATCGGGTAAAATTCAAGCCCTTTGACACACTGGGCTAACATGGCATCGATGGCATTTATCGGAACAGTTGAAGAGCGGGTAAAATTCAAGCCCTTTGACACCCCCATCCCCCAGTTTTTAGGTGTTTGTGGCGATAGCTAGTATTACTAGACTAGCCGACAGCATTGCGCTTTCAAAGAATTGTCTCGACCTTAAAAGGTGCAACTCGTGACTCGGCTACCGTTACTCGAATATCCGAATAAGCCTGGAATTCGCTATCACTGGCTCCCCATTAACTGTATCAATCCGAGTGCACCTTGACCAAACCAATGCAGAAAAGTCGCTCTGACTGGTTCAAAATTTTTAGCCAAAAATAAGGAGGAAAAAAGAGGAGAAAACAGCACATTTTTTACTCATTACACCTCCAATTTCCTACTTTTAGCCTCATTTTAAGTATAAATGCTTATCACTTTTTGTAAATAATTGTTGCTTTTGGCGTGATTTTCTGTACTCCGACACCTCTTGAATCCTCCTAAATCCTCGTAATTAGCGCGCCAGTCGCATAGCAAGCCATGTCAAATAGACGTAAGAGGGGGGGTAAAAATAATCATTTTATGGTTTTTATGGTTTTTGCAAGAGTGCCATAGGATTTCTTGGGAGTTGAAGTTAGCGATCGTTCACTTTCGACAGCCTTGGCTCGAAAGTTGGACTCTTGGCTGTTTGGACTTTGATAGAACTGTGCTTGACGCGAGCGTGAGTCGATATTGAAGCCAGGAGCGAGCCTGTTGGTGTTCACGACAGCCGCCTTTACGAAGGAGCGTTGCCGGGCACGACGCAAGCCAGTTGGTGCAGTTCGGCATTGGTGGCGAATGCCCGACGCGAGCGCGCGCCCGCTATCCTGTTTGCAAGCGAAGCAGCCGGCTGATGTCGATGATGGCGAGGGAATCGTTCGTCCGATAGCCAGCAAGAGCGCGCTCGCCATGACACCTAGGATTCCCCATTCATAAGGGTGCATGATTTTTTGTCTGCACGTAAAAGTCCGGTTTGTACGGACAAAAACATTGCTTGCTACCTATCAAGAACAGCCATAACCAGCCATAACCAGCTTCAACAGGCAAAAGCAGGAACAGCACAAAAATTCAGGCAAGTGCTGTATAAAGTCAGGCTTTTGCGGGACATTTTCGTGTAAATACAGGTAAAGTGCAGCCCCTGCAAATGCCTGCATTCTCACTAACTTTGTACAGCAAACCCCTGACTTATTACTGCAAATGCCTGACTTTAGCTGACTTTGACACTCCCCAAAAATTAGCTATTTTTTAGCGTTTTTAACAAAACTTGAATTGATTTAATAGTCAAGTTATGACACGAAAGTTGAATTAAAAATCAAAGTTCAAAAGTGTGAGAAAATTGGCCGCGCAGCAGCCGTGATGCCAGCCTTGAGGGCCGGGTGAAATATACTTGGAGGGCCCGTGCTTTGGAATCGGCTAAACTGTTATTGTCCGAGCTAGCTTGAAAGTCGGGTAAAAATTTCCCCCCTGACTCAGTTCACAGTAGTCGTTCGACTCCCAGCTATTAACGGCGGTTATAATTCTCCACTTTATTAGTAAGTAGGTATGCCCAAATAAGCCAAACTATGTAACAAAATGTAAATTTATCAAAACCGTTGCGGCGATTGCTTCGTTTCACGGAGTGACCCTCGCAATGACTACTTATGTATTTTCTCACTCATCTACTTACAGCCAGTAATCTCTTGGCGTAAAGAGCGATCGCTAATATATTCCAACAAAAAAATAGTTCGCAGTGCCTGTCCCATACCTTACCGCTCTTATTGATGTATTTGGGCTTCAGTAGCCACTCGCGAGTCGTTCCTTATTCCATATCAATAAGGTTTGAACTGCGGGTAAGCAATATGCTCAATATTGATGGGAGGTGGATATTTTTTGTCTGCACGTAAAAGTCAGGTTTGTACGGACAAAAACATTGCTTGCTACCGAGAGAGAACAGCCATAACCTGCCTCAACAGGTCAAGACACGAACAGCACAAAAAGGCAGGAGATTGCAGGAGATTGCAGCCGTTTGCAGGAGATTTTTGGGTAAATACAGGTAGAGTGCAGCCCCTGCAAATACCTGTATCTGACTGATTTTGTACAGTAAATGCCTGATTTTGTACAGTAAATGCCTGACTTTAGGGCACACAAAAATTAGCTAATTTTTTTGGGTGGCGGCGCGATCGGCTTCGCCACTGTCGCAAACTTCCGTAACAACTACTGCGATATGTCGGGCCGTGGCGCGATCGGCTTGGGCTATTGCCGATCAGATGAACTCGACACATTCGGCGTGGGCATCTTGGGCGATCGAGGAATCGGCGAGTTCTTTCTTCATGCTCCCTCCCAGTGGATTTTATCGGGCCATGCCAGCACCTCGCTCCATCCTCCTACTTGCTCTATCAGCATTCGGTACTGAGCGCCGTCTGTAGCTCCGATGAAAGAAGCTCTCACCCGTTTACCCCAGCGATTGATCCACCCCATTCTGCCTATGGGTTCCGGGGGCAATTCCGGCTGTTTGCGGTTGGCTGAGAATTTATGTACTTAGCAATATCGGCTAGGAACCATACAGAGTAACGTTTTTAAATTTAAACAATCCATTCTTTTATAAATAAACCTCCAACCTATTTGTTAACGCCCAAAAACCCCCTATCTGGCGCATGACCTAACCTTTTACCAGGTATAGAAAATCCCAAAATTCGCCCCCAGAATCCGACCCTTACCTGGTAAAATCTCGAAAATCAGGTCTTGCGCATCATTTTGCGCATCAGCTAATGCGTCTCAAGTAAAGCCTTGCAGCTTTTGCATTCAATCCAGCCTCGGGCAAATCGCTCAATAAATTCCGATCGCGTCAGGCCGTGAGCTTTTGCCATTTCATCCAATTTGTTGATAGCAACTTGGGTGAGACTCAAATTGCAATGCTTCTTGAGTTCGTCATACATTTCGGGTTCATTTCTCATGCTTTTCTTTTTGAGCTTGGCCATAAAAACTCCTTTTTTGTTTATAACAATTAATCACCATCAATAGAAAGCATTCCGATCCGTTCTAAACTCCCTTCTCTGATGCATCAAAAAACTTAGACTTATAAGCTTCAGCTACTGCTACGCGAATCTTAGGCTCGGCAAGACTAATTATTTTTTCTGCTTGTAATTGGTTAGTTTCTGGCAATACAGGAAAAGAAACGATCCCAACGAGAATTTTCCCGTCTTTGCTTACAGAAGGATATGCAATGCCTCCAATGCCAAAGTCTTCGATAACATAAACGATGCAGTGTCCAGAATTTTTAATTCTAGCTTCTTTGAGTTTCGCAGGAGAAATACTTGTTATTTCAGTTGATTTTTTAAAGTCTCCCAAAGAAATTTCCCATTTTTGCTCCTCCTTAAATTCTTTCCCGTACTTTGGATCTAGTTGTTTACGTCGCTTTGCCTCACCCATTGTCTAAATCCTCCGAGAAATTAATCAGGTTTCCTCCCAGCGAATTTTATCTTGCCAAGCAAGAACCTCCTCCCATTCTGCCATCTGTTTTTCTATTAGCATCCTGTACTGTCCGCTATCCGTAACGGCCAAGAAGGAAGCGCGCACCCATTGCCCCCAGCGCTGCACCCATCCCATTTTTCCCGCCTGCACCGTCGTATTTTCTGGGGTGTTTTTTGTCATAGATGGTTCTATTTGAGTATTAATAAAATCAGCACCATCTATGACAGCATCTAGACTATATGTGGCGGGAGCTTCAGCCGATTTTGTAGCAGCCTTTTTAGCTTCGACTTTTTGGCTCATCCTGGTCGCTGTCAGAGCAGAAAGTTCGTGCCAATTTTCGGGTAGGGAGCATACGCGGATGGGGCCTTTTTTTGTTAACTTTGTTGTGGCTTCAGGCTGGTAGTGGTAGGTATAAAGTCGATCTTTACCTTCCCCCCTGGTTTGCCGACTGATTAGCGACACGCCGATCAGCCTCAAAAGTCGGTTGACGTATTTGATGCTGCTCTTGCCGGGATTCCCTAATATTTTTGCGACATCCTTATTTTTTCCCCATTTCAGAAACTCCTGGATTTCGGGAGATTCCTCAGACCAAGTGCGATCGGGGTCTAAAAACTGCCTAAGCTTAAGCTTGTTAAGCATTTTTAGTTTCAGCCAGCGCGAGCTATGGTCTGAGAGCGAACTTTCGAGCTTCCCCGTCTCCCATTTGCCCCGCTGCAAGTATTCTGCATCTTCTGGATTATTGAAGAGCCACGCTGTCTCTAGTTGCGGTAGGAGCGATCGGTCATCAAACCTGACCCGGTGTACAAATTGCCAATTCCAAAGTTCGGTATTCTCAATCCCCGGTAATTGGGTCTTAAGTCGGCATTTTTCCGCTTGGCATCTTTCGGGCCAGCTTGCTTTGTTGCTGCGGGATATTTCCTGTGCTTCCTCTAGGGATATGTCAGGAGCCTCGAAAATTTCCTGTGCCTCTTTTTCCTTACAGAGAATTTTGTTTTCTATGTGCCTCCCTGATTCGTCAATCCCGATCGATGGGCGATCGACTTCGTACCCATCCGCGATCAAAGCTTGCACGAGAAATTCTCTGAGTTCAGATTTCTCTAGATTCTCCTGTGCTTCAAAGTGGCAATAAGCTTTAAAAAGTGGGTCTGAGTATTGGCGCTCAAGTTGGGCCTTGATATCCTCCATATATTCTTCGGCACCTAATAATCCCTTCTCAATGTCAATATTTAACTGAATTTGAAGGTTGATTTGATTGGCATAGTAAGAAGTGCGATCTGAGTTTTGAAGCCCAAAACCAGGGCAGAGAATGGAAATTTGATTAAGCGGATGCCTTACGCGCCGCAGCATCTGAATCAAGGAATTTACACCCAAAACCCCGCAGAACAAACCGAACACGTCGGTACACCATTCGAGAATGCTGATGTCAATGCCGTTTTCAAGAGTTGGGGTATAGATAATCCAGGCCGGATTATTTTTCTCAATCCAAGCGTCTGGGTCAGTTTGGAATTCAACCTGATCGGGGTCTGTCGAGTTTTTGGAACAAATAAGCAAGCCCTTCCCGAATCTCTCTGTGAGAGTAATGGCAAGGGCTTCAGCTTCCGGTACAGAAAAATCGGTCGCTATTGCGGGGCAACCGGAGTTTTCTATGAGGTTGATAAAAGCCTGTTTTTCGGCGGCTGTTGGTTTCCCGCTCTTAGTCTCGAAAACGCGGACTTTCGGGCAATTTCCCTTGTATTCGTTCAAATGCTTGATTACCCGCTTGTTCCCGGCAATTTTCGCGACCATTGAGACTGTATAGTCGGTGAGATGCCCGTCTAGTAAGATAATTCGATCGGCATCCTGACACCCCTGACTAAATCGCTCTTTGATAGCTTCCCGATCGCGCCTCAAGGTGGAACTCATCAATAAATGCCTGAGAACGCTTTCTGCCTCGTCAAGAATTATTGTTGCCCCCTCAAAAATCTCAGGAGGAAGCTTGAGCAAAGAATCAAAGCACAGGCAGAGTCTGGCGTTGGGGTCTTTGAACATCTGATAACCGTTGTGGGCGTTGAGATGGTAAAACCCACATTTCTCGGCTGTCTGTAGCAGCAGACCGTTTCGACTCCCTAAAACGATGATTCTGCCTTCTGGATTACTGGCAATGATATCTTTGAGCCATTGAGTCTTGCCCGTCGCTAAACCACTTAAAATGCCCGTAATTGTGCCGGATGCTGGTGCGGAGGCGTGAAAATAGCGCGAGTTAAGGGCGCGATCGGGAGTATATTGCCGATTGCGTCGCCATTGGGCCTCAATCCTTAGCTTCTGGTAGTCTTTAGCTCCCGATAGAAGTGCATCTACATCACCGCCTGCCACAGCAAAATCATCGATCGCTTTATGGGGGCCGGGGAGAAGGGCAATTTTGCAGGTAACGTTAGCAAACAGTCGAGATGTAGTGCTGGCAGCTTTGAATTCTGGGGTTTCAAAACAATTCCCGTCGCGGTAGTCGAAGGTAAAAAATACGACACGTCCTTTGGTATCAAAGGGTTTAAGCGCTTCGTGCAGTTCGTGGGCAATTGCTCTTTGATATTGTGTTCCGTCGGGTTTTGTGATGGTTTCGCCACGCTCGGTTACTCTATAACCGGTTGTGATTCCTGGTAGACCGATTGCCGCGTATCCGCGACTAACTAGCAAAGCTGCCTTTTTTTCTCCTTCAGTGATGACGATCGGGCAACCGCTACTCTCAGCCCAATCCCAAAATCCAAGCCATTCCCCGCCCAATCCAATTACGGGAAATTCTGGCATGGGTAAGCCAGCTTTTTCGGCTACTAATTTCCCAACTCGAACCGTAACAGCGGGGAAGAAAATTTCTAAAGGCTTGCCTTTTGGCTGGTGGTACCGACGCAATGAGCCTTTTTCATCTAACGCGATCGTCGCGCCTGTGAGTTGGCGAAAGCGACCATTAGCTATCCAGCCACCAGCAGCAGGGCCCGCAGGTCGAAAAATTCCCTCTGATTTGATAATCCCGTTTCTGGCCGCTTTTGTGGCTCCGGCTAGATCGGAGGGTATGTAAAAATTTGGGCCAAGGAAATATCCCTTACTTCCCTCGCACCGGGCAAGATTCCGGGCTGCCTCTACACTGATACCGCTGTTGTTGGTCTTGTCGCTATCGGCGAAAATCGGCTCATATACAGCAGTTCCGATCGCAGAGGGGAAGTTCAGATCGTAGATGTCTTCGGCAACTCCCGATCGAACCACAACATCCTCATAGCAGCGCTGATTTACGTATTCTGCGTAATCTTTGCCAAACTTATCTAAACCTGCCGAATTCGGGAATGAATCTTGACTAAACTTGTCTGGATTTGGTACAATGGTGTCCATAGCCGGGTTATCCCTAGGAAGGTTGACCCGCTACACCTATATTTCAGAGAGGCCGCAAACTGTTCACTGTCTGTTTGCCACTTATTTGCCACTTGCAGACAAATTTTGTAGACAAATTGCTGACAACAGTAGATAGACTACGGTATATTGAAATTAAGAAATAATTTTTGTTTTTGCTGGGCCTCTCAACAGGTGCAGCGATTTTTTTTTCTGAAAACGAGTGGGAATAATGCCTGCAAGCCTTACGCTACGATAGAATCCGCATCTTGGAGATGCTTTTCTAAGTTTTATGTAAGTCTTGAGCGCTTGCTTAGTGAATTTGGAAGCCGATAAATCAAGTATTTCAGCTTGGCTATTTATCAATTGATATTCTGCCGGGAGTGAGATACATGGTTACACTTTTTACATTCCGCTCCCACTTGTGCTGTTACATTTTTTCTCCCTCGCTTCACTACCAATAATTTACCGCATATTTCATAAAAAAGCTCGGTAAGTGGGAAACTCAGCGACTTCAGTCCTGAGAGGAAAACGGCGCGGCGATTTCAATCGCCTTGAATCTTCAAGTTTAAAATAAGTAACTGTAGCCATCTTTGTGGTGAACAGTTTTGCAGTATTTATGACTAATCCCTTGCACCAATTCTGATGTCGAGATATTGAATGAACCAGTCTTTCTCACCGCAACCCGACCAACGTATTCACCTATTTTTTTACCACTGGTAACGATTGCTTTTACAATGTCGCCAGTTTGAAAACCTTTGACAAACTTGTTTCTCGGAACGTACCGAGATGGGAATCCAAATTTGTCTGTACGACACATTTGACGAGTCCCGTGTCCAGTTGCTTTGATTAGCAATGGTTTGCTCGTTACGACAGACAAGGATTCAACTTGACCGACACAAGCAGCATCAAGCCAATGAGTTTTAGGTAGTTGCAGTCGAGTACGATTAAACTTTGTCAGTCCACCTGAACCAGTCAAAACGGGCAACCCCGTTTCTTTCAGATGAGAGAACAACGCCCATCGAGTCGAATTCACTGCAGCAGCATCTTTAAGCGGACGTTTTGCTTGTGCAAGGATGTGCTTCAAGATGTCAGGTTTTTCTGCTAAGAATTGCTCAACATCTTGAGTGCCTTTCTTCTGGTTGCACTTTTCGCAAGCAAGGCAGAGATTCGAGATGCGATTGCTTCCGCCTTTGGCTTTTGGCTGAATATGTTCAATTTGTAAAGGTATGTTCTCAATGTCACAATAAGCACATTTCCTGTTCCATTTGGTGAGTATATATTCACGAAGTTCGTAACCTTGTAGTTCGCCTTGTTGATACTCAATGCCGGAAATTTCGGGATTTTCTAGTTGTTGTAGATCAAATCTGACAAGTTCTTGAACAATCAAACTGATTGGTGCAAGTCTGCGTAATTTGTTAACCCAAGTGAGGGTGGTTTCTACCCGGTGCTGCAAGGATGGTGCTAACCAACCTTTTCGGCGGGTACGGTTTAAAAACCTTGCTTGGCGGTAACGAGTATGACGGTTTCGCCTTCCTCGACGCAGTGCGCGACGGGAATCAAGGCTTGCTTTGATGGCTTGACCCCGATGAGTTAGTTCAGCGCCAAAAATTACTTTCTCACCTTGCAATAATGCGATGCCAGTAGTTTGAGAGCCTGGATCTAACTTGAGACTAATTGATTCAATAGTTGCTGTTACCGCCTTTTTGAGAATAATGGTAAACGGGAACCTTTTGAAAACAGCCGCTTTACCGGCGGTTAACAACTTGTGAGCCACTGACGGCTTACAAGGTATTAGTGGTCTTTTGTTTGTATCAAGTACGAAAATAAAATTGGACATTGTTGTGTCCTCCACTTGCGTGTAATGTTAGCTTCGCCAATGTTATAAGAGCTTTTTAAACCCGCAACACTGCCTCAGTGACTTTAAGGCTGTTTAATTGCAGATGACAGGGCAAGGGACTAGCTTCGCATCCACAGGGTGTCGTGACTCAAATAACGGAGATTTCGAGAATCTTAGGCTGGTCAGCATAGCTTGCAATTTCTTACAAGCTCAGTCTCTTTAGAGCTGAGTTACTGACTGTTGCGTCAATTTATTGCTCTAATTTACCGCATATTGGCGTAAATCTGCAATATTGGCAATTTCGAGACATAAATCCCCAGCATCCTTACTGTGTCGATCGGTGAGCCTTCCCCGCCCTTGCCTAAAAAGTTAGTTGGTAGCGTAGATGTGCGGGATATATACAATCAGCCGATCGCCTATTGCTTTTTTCAGATATAATGTGTATTTTTGCAGCCTTATAAGCCACAAAAAATACCACAGAATTGGATCGAGAAAACCAATAGGCATCGGTGTTTTAGTGTGTTTAGAACTCTACATACAGCGTATTTTTATCCCACAAATAACCGTAAACGAACTATTGAAATCAGCCGCTCGTCCGCACCGCCCCAACTCCCTGCATGCGATCGCCGGGGAGAACCTTGATAGCAACTCAACCAGACTCATCACCTCTTCGCGATCGCCCCAGTCTCTCTAGCTCGGTTCGGTTGGTGGCAAGCCAGCGCGAAAAATCTGTTCAGCCGTCAACCTCAACTCTGGGAAAGCCAGCGACTCAACTGTGTCATCGTTCCTAAGCT
>Ga0209812_10002183_pt1 | contig 12063 bp, 9 predicted proteins | sample JI71714BDNA_FD_187502 | JGI IMG/M metagenome (GOLD analysis project Ga0209812, IMG submission 187502) | Wastewater effluent complex algal communities from Wisconsin, to seasonally profile nutrient transformation and Carbon sequestration -... | ecosystem: Engineered > WWTP > Effluent > Algae...
ACGAGCCAATCATGGACCGGGAAACCATGCGACAGACCGTTTTTGAATACATAGAAGTTGATTACAACAAAACCAGAAGGCATAGTTCACTTGGCTATTTAAGCCCTGAGAATTTTGAACTGAAACAAAGTGCTTAGTTAAGTGTCCAGAGTTAGCGGATCAGATCACGTTATATGAATGGCTTTGGGCGTCGCGCGGCGAGCTGCTCGGTAGGCCGGCGAGTCGGTCAATGGTTAATTGCAGGCTTTGCTGCTCGCCAGTGCCGCGGTAACACGTGAAGTCAGAAACTGCACGCCTGTTGGACCAACAACGCTGAATCCGGAAAAGAGACCGTTAAGAAAGTAGAAAAACAGGCCGCTTAAAACGGCTAATGGTGACAACTAGCTTAAAAAACGCCGTTTATAAGAAGTCTTTTATCGATGAAAACCAGCATATCGAAAATGGAACCCAGTTTAATCAAATAATTGTATTACACAGTGACGCAAGGATATCAGTTGATGATTCATTAATCCCAGCTTTATCTTGGTACAAAGACTTTCCTGAAGAAGATATTGAAAGCTCAACTTTAGAAAGATTTATCAACCAAAAATATTTTATAGAATTCCGTAAATCTCTGTATAATTTACCATTAATCTGCCAAAATTGTGAAGTGAAAAATATTTGCAAAGGTGGCGATGTCGAGAACAGATTTTCATCTTTAAATGGCTTTGATAATCCGTCGGTTTATTGTGGTGGTTTGAAAAAGTTTTATTTATACATAATTTCATGGTTGTTGAAGAATGGATATCCGAAAGACAGGATTAATGAGGTACTGCACAGATGAAAATTAAATTTTTTTTAATATTTATCTTGTCTTTTTCATTGGCAGTGTTTTTTGCTTACTCAAGTAAAGCTAACAAAGCTATTATATCTATTTCCAATGTAAAAGGCGGCATAGAGGTTATAGTTAAATTAGATAAACCTGTAGATATGTTAAAGTTTTCAATTTCTGAATCTTTGCAAGACAAGTCATGGATATTTAAGGATTCTCATTTCAAAATAGAGAATGGAGTTTTGTCGTCAGCTAGTGAAAATAGTTTTTCTGAAGTAAAATTTTACATTTATGAATCAATTGCAGATGGTGAGTATGACAGAATGTATACTCCAATTATAATTTCAAAAAGTGGTGTAAAACAAATACACGCTGGTCAGTTTTTATTTGATAATGTAATCAGTAAATTATATTTTAGATTAGATGCTACTGAATTCGTTTACTTCAATAACAAAGTTCACAATATCTTGATAGATGAATTTTTAGATACAGATAATTCAGGTTATCTTCTTAAAGGTAAATTTTCAACATATAATTCTGCTGATTTCTCTGTCCATTACGCCCCTGAAACACCTTCCTGGATCATTTATTCAATAATCAATAAAACACAGGGAATTATCGACAAAAATACTAATTTATTTAGTGATTTCGATGTTCCGATTAATATCATGGTTTCTTTTGATGAAGGTTTATTTAACTATCGTGGTGACGTGCACAATCATGGAATGCGACTAAACTTTACTGGTAGTGGCTGGCAGGATCAGAACATTCGTAATTCTGATACGGCGATGATCTTTATTGCTCACGAACTTACTCACTTTTGGATTGGCAACAGCCAGAGTATTTCTGTAGTTGATGGCATAGATGAGAATTGGCTTTTAGAGGGGATTACGGAGTTTTTAAGTTTAAATATTTTATTTGATAATGGTATTTTAAGTAAAGAATCTTATATTAATTATTTCAATTCTCTTTTTACTTCATGCCAATCACAGGCTTTCTTTAGCAAAAAGAGTATCTTGGATTTAGCTAGATCAGGTTATTATTACGACTGTGGGGCTTTCATTAGCTTTTTATATGAAATTGTTCATAATAAAAAATTAGCATCTGCTGTTTATCAATCTTATATGAATACAGGAAGTATAAGTTTAGAAGGTTTAAACTTCGAAAAAAAATTTTTATTATGGCTGTCTAAACCTATAGTTTCTATATTTGATATCTGTAAAATTTTTCAAGATGACAGATGTGATTCGGTTAAAATAAATCCTAAAGAATTTCAATTTTCTCTGGCGAGAGAAATTGTACGATTAGCCTTAAAATATGATTGTAAAAAGTCAACACTATCGTCTAGTAACGGTAAGATTAACCTCAGTGAATTAGATTGTAAAAATCTCCCTTCTACTATGGAGTTAGAGTCAATCAACGATATACCATATAGTGGCGATATGGCTAGCTTATTAAAAAGTATTAATAGATTCTGTGCTAACACACCTTCCGTTAGTTTTAAATTAAAGTTAAATCAATACTCTTTAATGTTTCCTTGTAGTAGAATAGAATCTAGAAGTGATGTAATAGATTTCTCTAATTTATTAACACGCTAAGTTTATTTTTTAGCAGCACCGCATTTGTCCGATGGCAAAGGTCTTTGTATCTGGTTTTACGCATAATTTTGCGCAAGCGGCTGTTTTAAGCGCTGTAGAAAATGCTATTTTATTCATACTCAATGCGTTTGTATGGTTGTTCTGTTTGGCGACCGATCTGATCGCGCAAACCGCATTGAGTTCCCTTTTTTTGCTGATCTACTATTTGGAACAGCTATTTAGAACTCTAATGTTCAAACCTCTTGTTAAGATTGATATTATTCAATTTAATATTTATGTGGTCAATAACAATTTTTGTATCCCGCTCTGACAAACTGTGCTCTGACTCTTCAAGTGTTACTTTTGAAATTTTATCGAATGAAGAAATGTATTCAAAACGATTATCATCTGGAACCACTAACTTGTCATGTCGACCTTGAAATATAACTCCGAAGTCAATATCTTTGTTAATTAATTTTGATGTTATTGAAGGTAGCTTAATATTCTTAAATGCATTAAAACTAATCAAACCAAAATTTTTGTCTGCTATATCAAGATCCTCCAAAGGATTAATTGCAATAAAAGATATATTAGGCATGGATGAAATTGAAGAAAGAAGTATCGACAAATACCCTCCAAAACTTTCACCAAAAAAGATAATTCTCGTAAATCCATTCTTGCGTGCAAACGCTTCTATATGTGACAATTGATTTTTAATTTGTTCAAAGGAATTTGGTGAGGAAAGATTCATATAATCTAGTCCATTGCCAACCCCGCCTAAATAATTGAAACGTAAAATAGCGTAATTTTTAAAGTAAAAGTTATCTAGCACTGGATTCGAAGCATCGTAAAGCATTTGTCTTGATTTAGGGCCGCCATGAGAGTAAACAACAAGTGTATTTTTATTCAAAAACGCATTTGATATTTCAATATTGCTATCATTTTTTTTCGAAAAGTATGAAACATCAGTATTGGTAAAATAAACTGGCTCCGATGGCATATAGTTACATTTGTAATTTAGGCTGAAATGATTTTTCCCGTTCGGATGGAATATAGTAAGAATTCCGTCTTTATCATTATGAACATTTAACCCAAGATAATTAGTCGAACTATAAATTATATTCATTTTGTAGTTAACAAATCTTGGTTCAATAAGCGAAGATAATTTTTTCTTGATTTCAGCACCTCTCGCAGTTAAAGGTATGAAATTAAAGTTATCCGAATCGGTTTGAACGCCATGAACTATCCCATCTATAATTACAGGTTGAAGTATATCTTTATCTGAGAACTCAACTATTTTTTCAAAACTCTCTAAACTATTTATACTGTGCTTATAAAGAGCCATTCGGTTTGAATTCGCATTAGTAATGCTATATATTGAATTGGGGTCAGACGTATCTTTGAAAAATCTAACATTTCCAGGTATGGAATTTTTATAAAAAATAGAACCTGGTTTAAAAGAAAATACAGCCTTACTATCACTACTTTCACTAGATATTGACTTAAGGACTACCTGTTCGTTTTTCTCAAGGTAAAATAGCCCAGCAAATGGCTCCGACTTTTCATTAACCCATACGTAAAGAGCATTATGAAAAGTAGTGTTATTCGAGCTATTTATTTTTTCCGTAGACAGTTTGCCATCTATTTTGTTTACTCCGTGAGTCCGGCGTATTTCGAAGTTAAGAAACTGATCTCTAAATAAGCTTGTGATAAATCCCATGTTGGCATCTTGACGAAAATCAGGCAACAAGTTAATAGAAAATAATGATGAATTGGAAAAGTTACTTTCACTTCTAACTGAAAGGGGAAGATGGTTAGAATTTGAAATGATATTTCCTCTTTCAAAGTCAACATAACCTTGAATTATATTTGTGTTCAGGTGAGATTGTAAATAGAAAAATCTAGAATGATTAGCCCAAACAAGAGTACTACTTTTATCTATAAGAATGGACTTTTGTCTTTTCGTAAGTAATTCTACGAAAATTAATTCTGACGTTCTTGTATTTACATAAGATAAAACATCTCCATTTTTAGATAACTGAAAATATGAAAGTTCGCATTCAGCAACTGACCGAACTGAAAAACTCATAATTAATATAGCCACCAGTATTTTAAACAATTTTCAGTTCCATTTAAAACTCCCTTGCTTAATAGGCCAGCAAGGGAATAATTATTAAAATATTAATTAATTGTGGCAAGAACCACAAACTTGTCGACCATAATCATATTGGCTGTAATTAGGTGATGTGTCAGAATTATATTGACCACCAGCAGCTGCATTCCCAGCTCCAACATTGGCGCTACATTACCATTTATATTCGAGGTCCAAGGGTTTCGATTACCTGAGGCATCCCCACAAATCGGGCTAATAAAACAATTAGTTAGAAGAAAAGTGAACGTTCATGGCAACACTTGATCTGATCATTCGCAAAAACTCACTTTTCAAGAATGACTGCCATGAACATTTCAGCAATGCTCGCCGATTTTCGCGAATTTGTCACTCCAAAAGTATGCATCAATCAAGAATGTCATCACTTTGCGCTGCTTTGCGTTGGAAATGTTGCTGAAGCTTCTCGTCTAAGTTGTGTCGCCCGCGATACTATTTACCGTCATCGTAAACTGATACAACAAGGTGGAATAGAATTGTTAAAACGTCAGGAACCCCCTGAAATTCACCACAAAAATCGTACTGATAGAGCAATTGAGGATGTCGTCATCGAATTTTCACTACCTAACCATAGGACAATCCAAAATATCAAGGCTACTCAAATCTGAAAGAAACATTGACATACATGCTAGCTGCGTTCGCAATATCTAGCTTAGGGAAAATATGAATACTACTGCGTTACGGTTAGCAAAACTTGCTGAAATTCGAGAACATTGATAGTGTGATTACGTCAAAGTCTCTTGGTACTTATACCGTCAGGATCTCTTGGTAATCACACTAATTCACTTAACGCTAATTCAGTTCAGAATTGTAGTTTTAAAATCTACCCGAAGCGTTGAATTTTCCCGAAACAACAAAACAAAAGCCTTTTATTTTTCGTACTTTCCGAAGCAGTAATCTTTTTATTTTCTAATTCATAAAACGCCTAGATAACAGGCTTAAAACTATTGGCTTCAATATCAAAGGCTGCAAAAAAATAGCTGCCTTACTTTATTGTTGTTTTATTGTTGGGTGTTTTTTTAATTAAGCACAAAGTCACTAATGATTTTAACTAACTCTGGCTTTATAGGTAATTCAGGTTGATTGTAAGTTTGCAAGTTGGATTGCCTATCAAGAGTAGATTCTTTGAAAATGTGATTCATCTTTTGAATTACAAACTTGTTTGCCTTTTTATTAGCTGCTACAAGCTTATCAGCATCCGTTAGGCTAACTTGAATATCCGTAGAACCATGAACAATTAACACAGGTTTATTAAGTTTAGAAATCTCTTTTTGCGGATCGTATTTAAACCAAGAAATCATATAATGTTGTACACTTGGGCGAAATAATGAGTTTAAAAATGCAGGAACATATTGAACCGTTTCACCTTGCAATAGTTTATCCAAGATAGGTATTGCTTGCTCTAAGACGATGGGCGGCTGAGCCTTTAACTGTTCTCGTATTATTTTATCTATTGGTTGTCCTGCTCCGGCAATAGATATAAATTTATCTACAATTTTTTGCTGTGAAGCAACCATGCCAATTAATGACCCCTCACTATGGCCAATGACTACTATTTTATTAAATTTGCCTAAATTATTGAGATACTCAACCCAACTCCTTGCATCATTTATATAATGTTCAAAACGTAGGTCATCTTCTTTTAATTCTGAGCCTTTACTTTTTCCAATACCTCTCTTGTCATATCTTAATGATGAAATTCCTACTTTTGCAAGTTCATCAGCCAACATTTTCAAAGAGTTATTTGTCATTCCAGGGTTATTACCATCTCTATTGGTTGGTCCTGAACCTGCGATAATCAATGCGACTGTTTTCGATTTTTTTAAATTATCAGTCAGTAGAGTTCCTTCTAGCTTACCTGTGTCTGTTTGAATAATCACAGTTTTTTCTATTGAAGCTGCGAACGAACTAAAAGAGGTTAACAACCAAAATGATACAACAAAAAATATTTTCATAATTTTCCTTAAATTTATTTCATAGATTTTGCTTTTACTTACCTTCAAGATTGCACACGCTAACTGACGGATCCCCATAAACCTTTCAGCCATATCAATCACTTAGCATACTAACCGATTTCCAATCCCACATCCCAGCCCACGCCAGAATTTGTCGTATCGCAGCCAATATATGTTCGCCGGTTATCGAGAAACGTGCGAGTCGACAAAGCTGCTGGCCGACATAATTAAACGATAGGACACGTCGACACTTAATGCTATTGGCCTGTAGGGTTCGGTGCTGGCCGCTTTTTTTGACCGCTAAGCCGAGCATATAATGCAACCAATTCGCTAATGCGGCCAGCAATAGGAGTGCACTAAGCCTATCAATTTTATAGGTTTTATGCGCATGACTACCTAAACCATATGTCTGACTTTTTTGGTCGCTTAAGCTCTCCTCAATCTGCATTCGTGCCTTGTAGCACTTTGCAATTTTACGCGCATAATCATTAACTTGCGGTAACGAGCTGACCAGCAACCACGGTTCTTTGTAGGCTTTATGGCGATCTCGTTTACGAAGTTTCCAGCCCGTACCAACGAGAACCGCTGTGGTTGCATAACGTTGGCTGCGGGTCAGTTTAATCCGGCCTAAGTTTTGCGGTGTCGTTTTTGCTTTTTTGTATAGTGTGGCAACGGATATAAATGATTCAAGATCAGAGAGTTGCAATGTTTGGTTGCCTCGAACCCAGGTGATGTAATGCCAGCCCATTTTGCGAATTTGCCTCAACCAAGGAACCTTAAAACCTGCATCTGTGACGATCACAGGGCGGCAATGTTCGGGTAATTGTGCTTTCAAACGTCGTAAAAAAAGCGGCATGTACATGCGGACAGTTGTAGTCATCCATCGATTTTACATCTTGCAACAACGTGAGTGACCGCCCTTCGATCGCAAGACTTGCCCGTAGGATCATGTGCCGTTTTTTATCATCCGCATTACTCCAGTCAATGAGAGTAAGTGGCTGTTTTGTATGAATTAATGACTTTGTTAACCCTGCATAGATAAACGGGATCTCATCATGAAAAGCGTCGTTGCTAAGAAGTCAATCAGCACGTTTAATACAACTTTTCTCGGTGGCTGTACTTTGAATTCCACGGCCTATGGCAGTCACGGTGCATTTGCCATTGCTCACAAGACTTTGCAAAGCAGCGCAAAGCGATGACATTCGTGATTTATGCATACTTTTTGGGGTGACAAATTCGAGAAAATCGGCGAGCATTGCTGAAACGTTCATGGCAGTCATTCTTGAAAAGTGAGTTTTGGCGAATGATCAGATCAAGAATTGCCATGAACGTTCACTTTTCATCTGACTAATTGTTTTATCTACCCGATTTGTGGGGATACCTCAGGTAATCTTGAAAGCGCAACCCACTTAAATCAGAAGTTTTCCAACGAAAGTGGACGTGGCGAATTTCTAGGTATAAGTTTTTATTCTTCTACAGGTAAAATTTATGACTATGCTTTACCACTACTGCCCAATGTCTAGTTTTTTAAAAATTATTGAAAGTTCATTCATTGCGGCAATTTGGCTCTCGCAAACGACCCAAATGAAATTATGTTGGCGCAAAATGAAATTATCTCCGATTTTTTAAAGGAAGTGGCGGGCCTTGAACCACATCTAAGAAATAACTCCCACGAATTTTTTGCGTTGTCATTTTCTCGAAAAAAAGACATCCTTAGTCAATGGCGTGGCTATGCTGATATGGGTAAAGGCGTAATGCTTGAAATAGATCTTGACGCACTAAAAGCATGTAATTATTTATTTAGTCGCGTACCCAACAATACTCATATCCTAAATGATTCTATGTTTGGAACGCCAGTTTTTGAGGTGTTTGATGTTGTGTATGATAAAAATGAAATTAAAGAAAAATTACTTCAAACGTACAATGATTTCAATGATGGTACACTAAAAAATGCGTTGAAAAATTTCGACATTGGAAATATTCAACTAATACATTTCATCAATAGAACCAATATTCTCAGTGCCAGCTATAAATCAAGTTTTTATGAAGAAGAAAAAGAAGTTCGGTGCGTGATATATTCTGATTTGAGCAATTCAGAATACAAGAAAATTGAACTCCGTGGAGAAACATGGGGTGAACCATTACAACAAAAGGTAATTTTTTTGGATGTGCAAGGTAAACTGTCCCCTCGATTTCCCTTGCGCTTGAAATTCAACAATCTGATAGCGCTAAAAAGTGTGATGCTTGGTCCAGCAAACTCGAACAACGCAGATATGGTAAAAGTAGTACTGCAGAATAATGGATTTTCAGAAACTGACGTGACTGTTTCTGAAGGATACTTTCGAGCGCCCACCTTTTAATGCACTTCAATTTTTTATCACGTTCAGTTCCATAGCACACTTAATTTGGCCATCTGACTAAGGTGCTTGCTAGGTTCCCGAAAAAACGAATATCCGCAAATAAGGCAAAGTCGACATTCGTTTTTTCAAGAGAGCCTGCTCTGAACGGCCGCTCCTCGCTCATAACAATCCACCACCCAGCCGCTACAGCGCCTGTTCGCGCTTTACGCACACAAAGATGGCATTGCCATCATTGGCGGGCAGGGGGGCCATGATGTGGTAATCGTGTGCCATGGCGTAGACCTCAAACCAAGGTTCGAGTAGGGCGATGAGCTCGGGGAAGCTGACGGCAACCATGGTGTGTTCGTCTTGCCAGTGCTGCGCTGGCGCGGTGTGGCGCTCGGTGTTATGAGTCTCGCTGTGGGCGTCGTTAAGAGCTTCGTTAAGAGCTGAGTTAAGAGCTGAGTTATGTGCTGCGTTATCTGCAGCGTTAGTTGCTGCGTTATATGAATGGCTCTGGGCGTCGCGCGGCGAGCTGCTCGGTAGGCCGGCGAGTCGGTCAATGGTTAATTGCAGGCTTTGCTGCTCGCCAGTGCCGCGGTAATGCCAGCGTGAGGCGAATTGAAAGGTAAACCCATCGTGCTGCAGCTGATGGCTGGCCACTAAACGATGATCTATTTTGGTTTTGTCGACCGAGTTAAAGCAAAACACACCGCCGGGCGTTAAAGCCTCATACACCCTTGCCAAACAGGCGCGCAGGTTGTCGATGGTGGCACAGTAGTGCAGTGAATACAAAAAGCAGGTGATAAAGTCGACCGGTTCACTGAGGCTAAAATCACACATATTTTGTTGGCTAAACACCGCTTCTGGGCAGCGCTGTTGGGCTTGGGCCAGCATAGGGGCATTTAAATCAATGCCTTGGCTGATATAGCCTAAATCCAGCAGATGGCGAATGTGTGGCCCTGTGCCGCAGGCAAGGTCCAAATGGCGGCGGCCTTGGTTGCCAAAACATTGCTGCAAGCGCGCGGCTGCGTGGCTTTGCCCCGCATAATCGATGTCAGCGCAGAGTAAATCGTAATAGTGGGATAAATCGCCATACAGGGCTTGGTCGGACATAAGTTTCTCGTGGCGGCGTTCGTGTCCGCAGGTTTTGTTTTTGCAATCTTCGCCAGCGCAGCAGATCTCGCTTTGGCATTTTTTATGTATATCGACGACGCAAGTGGTTGTTGATACAGTGTGAGTGGGCAGCGGTTTGCTATGACAAACATGACCACAAACCTGCTCTACCATAAACTGGCCCAGCACAAACAGGGCCCAGCACCACATGCATTCCCAACCTGGAGCAGCTATGCATCAGCATCATCAGTTAAATTATGTCGAATTTGCGGCCTCGGATTTATCGGCCACCAAAGCGTTCTTTCAGCAGGTGTTTGGCTGGCAATTCGTTGACTATGGGCCAGAGTATACCGCGTTTTCGCAGCAAGGTTTAGATGGTGGCTTTTATCAGGCACCAGGTTGCTCAACCACTGCGCAGGGCGGCGCGTTATTGGTGTTTTATAGCCAAGATATTTTACACACCCAAGCGGCGGTCGAGGCCGCCGGTGGCGTGGTGAATAAAGCGATATTTGATTTCCCTGGCGGCTGTCGATTTCATTTTATCGAGCCCTCGGGCAACGAGTTTGCGGTGTGGTCAGAGCATCGCCACGGCGCTGGCCAGCGTTAAACATCTGTAACGCATAGGGTTAACACATGGGGCAAGCACTAACACATAGCGGCTAGCGCTAGCACATGGCAGCAAACGCCGATGCGCCATTCCGATGCGCCACCCCTCTGTCCCATTCCGATGCGCCTCCACCCTGCGCCGCCACTACAGATACGCTTTGCTAAAGGCATCTTTGGATTGCTTAATATAAGTACGTGCTTTTTGGGCGTGCTGCTCCCAGGCTTTTTTGTCGTTGGCATCGGTAAATGGGTTTTGCTCGGGCGCGATAGAGCGCTCGAATTTATCGTAAAACGTCAGTACCGCGGCGGTGATGAGATTAAAACGCTCTTTAAACTCTTGCATCCGCTCCAGCTGCTCGGAGGTTTTTAGCATGTACTGCACCAGCTCGGTGGTGTTTTCACTTTGCTGCAGCGCGGTTGCTTTAGTGGTGATATGGCTGGCCACGGCCGCAGCAATAGCTTGGCGGTTGGGCTCTTCTTTACTCATCACTTTGCTGAAGTTTTCTTGCGTACGCGCTTGGCCGGCGTGTTGCAGATAATCGCGGGTATGTTTGTCTAAGTCTTTGCGAAAGCTGTCGACGCTGCGCTGGATCTGCTGTAAATCACTATCGAGCGCATTAACTTGCTGCAATTCTCGTTCAAGCTCTTGCAAAAAACTCTCGGCGCGCTGATAGATTTTTAAGCCATTTTCTTCGGCGAACTTGCGATCTTTTCGGCTTAAATCGGCATTTTCGTAATTGGAACGATCAAACGTAGCGGCCAAAAATGATTTAAACGGCTCGGCAAATGCAGCGTAAGTGCCGGCACTGACCACATTTAAAGTGGCCGTCACCAAATCGCCAAAGGGTTTCACCATCGAGCCCAACCGCGCTTGCTGCAGCGGCGAGGCGACGCGTTTGGTATCGGCAATAATGGTGCGAAATGACGCATAGGCCATGGGGTTTGACATTTTATTGCGTTCACTGGTGGCCAATACCAGTGTCACACTGGCGTAAATGGCATTGGCATATTCAAGGTATTGCCGCTGCTGCTCCAGCTGGGCCGCGTAGTTGTTGCCCAACACGCGAAATGATTCGGCTTGCACCTCAGCATTTTTATTTGATTTGAGCTTATCTAAAATGCCGCTAATAATTTTTTGCTCGTTTTTTTGCAAGGCGGTATCCAGCGCAATGCGTTCGACGCTGATGTCATCGAGCAAAATGCCGGCATGCTGGCTATCGATGTCCAGCCGTAAGTATTTACGGCCGGGATCGTCAATAGAAATTCGATACGCCACATAATCACTGTTACCTGCCGCAATATCCAATAACCCGACTTGTTGCCAACTGGCACCAGCACTGACATTGGCCGAGGTTAAAATATTGACCCGATAAGAGCTATCTTTGCTGGCTGGTTTTAACCAAAGCTCCAACACGCCAAGTTCGGCAATGGGTTGACGGCTGACCAACGAGGTTTCGCCCATTTGGCAATGCAGCGCCGCCTGACCGCTGCG
>Ga0209812_10002188_pt1 | contig 12038 bp, 10 predicted proteins | sample JI71714BDNA_FD_187502 | JGI IMG/M metagenome (GOLD analysis project Ga0209812, IMG submission 187502) | Wastewater effluent complex algal communities from Wisconsin, to seasonally profile nutrient transformation and Carbon sequestration -... | ecosystem: Engineered > WWTP > Effluent > Algae...
GCGTTAATTGCCGGATCAGGGCCAGTAAGCTACGCGGGTCGTCAAAGCCAAGGCCATGCACTTCTTCGTTCAGGTGGCGCTCGGTGTAGCTGACGGCTTCTTCCAGATCCTTTTCTTCTTCATGCAGGATGTCCTGATAAAAGTCTTCATCTTCAATGATTTCGCCGCGATACAGCTCGATAAAAGGGATCGACAGGTAAAACAGGCCGGCCGGATCTTCGGCGATACACTCGAGGATCTCGGCTTGTTTTTCTTCGGTTTCCTGCGTGCGGATGAGGTATGTCAGAAAATCAAAGGTATGCTGTTTCAGCTCTTCCGCATTGTTTTTGATTTTCTCTTCCCAGTACAGCGGCTGCTGACAAACGATGTCGCGGATTTTTTCCGGCGTCATCAGTTCAGAAATAATCGACGGAAAGGAAATATCGTGTTGGCTGTTGATTTGTGTCAGCGTCACAATATCAATCTGTTCAATGACTTCGACCAGTTGCGCGTCGGACATTTCATTGGCGATCAGCTCAAACTTTTTACTGGCCTGCTTGGGTTCCATGATGGCCAGTTCTTTGATTTCGGCCACGGTAATTTCAATCAGATTATTCATCAGCGACCTTCTCCTTTAAAGCGGATATCGTCGTAGGCGTTGTCATAGCCTTCTTCGTCTTCATCATCGTCGCGGCCGTTGTAGTCGTCGTCGGCCTCATCGCGCATTTCATCGTCATCTTCGTCGTACGATGGTTCTTCGTCCGCGTCATCATGGCTGCTATTGCGGCTGCGCGCCGGTGCCTTGCCTTGTTGCTCCAGCAGATACAACACGGCACAGGATTCAATCAGCAAAGTTTCTGAATAGTCGCGGACTGTTTTGACCAGCGGCAAGTCGGCATTATTAAAAGCCACCGTGACTTTAAACTCGTCCCAGGCCGGCAGCGTTGCCGTTTGGACCCACTTGGCCCATTTCAGCTTGGCTTCTTTGCTGAACTTCACCCGGCCAAACAAGGCCACCGGCAGGTATTCAGGCACAGACTCGAGCATTTCCGGATCTGCCTGCAAAATCGCTTTGATTTTGTCGCAGAATTGCTCCAGTGCTTTGGGCGTGTCCGGGTCGTTGTACGAGTCGATGTTTTCGTAGGCATCAGTTTTTAACTGATTGATTTTTTGGATATTCAGTTTCTTCGTCATAACGTCCTCAATAGAACTGGTCCCACAGCTCTTTCATCGCTGCGGCGGGGTCTGTGACAATGACATTGTTAAAATCTTTGATAAAAGCCGCTTTGGCTTTCGGGTCGGACAGCACTTCGTAAGATAGTTTGACCTGGTGCAGTGCGTCCGCTGCGGCTTCTTTTTCGTCATCGGACAAGCCGAGTAACTTGTCCGGATGGTATTTATTCGACAGCCGTTTATAGGCTTTTTTTATTTCATCTTCACTGGCGCTGGCTTTGACGCCTAAGACGCGGAAATGGTTGATCATAATTCGCCTTACTCGAGCTCGCAGCGATAAGCTGGCCGGGCCGGCTATGATAGCAGAATTCGGGGCAAGGCGAGGGGGCACATCGCGCGGGCAGCAAACTTTTCCGCGCCCGGCTGACAGCATGACGGCTGCCTGCCGGGTCGATGGAGTCATTATTGCCCGCTGTTGGCCAGCAACTTTATTTCCGCCAGTTCCAGCGTAAAGTCATGCGCTTGCGGGGTAGGGTTGGCCGTCCAGACCAGCATGCTGAGCCGGCTCGGGTCGATGCCGGAGAGTTGCGACAGGCTGATTTCTAGCGGTTGCCAGTCTGCCGTCACCGCAAAGCTGACTTCTGCCGGGCGCTGATTGCCTTCGCTAAAGGCGAGTAAGCGATACGTACCGGCGCTGCCGCGCACCTGAAACTGCAAGCGGCTGATGGCGCTGAAATCCAGGCCTTGCTGATAATCGGCTGCGGCGCTCCACGCGACTCCGGCCCAGGGGTAGGCTGCGCCCGGCACCAGCTTGCCATTGACCTGTAAGCTCGCCGGCGAGTTTTGTGGCTGAAGCGTCAGACTGGCGCTGGATTTTCCTTGCATCATCTGGTCACTGCTGGCGGCAAATGCCGCGCCCTGCAACGGCTGGTCACTGTGACTGAAATCAGCCAAAGCGCCGGCTTTGACCGCAGGCCGTTGGGGTGGATGGCGATTGATGTCGACCCGCTGACCATTTTTAAACACCTGGGCAGACAACAAATCCGTTGGCTGTTGTAACCGGGGCATCAGCAAAAAGTCGGCCCGCTGGCCCACGGCGATGCGGCCGCGCTTTGGCAAATCAAAAGCTTGTGCCGGTGCGGCAGTCGCGCAGTGCAGCGCCTCCAACAAACTTAATCCCGCTTCTTGCAGCAGTGTCAGTTCCAGCACCATGCTCAGGCCATGATAGGTGCCGGCATTTGGTGCGTCTGTGCCGGCGAGCAGTCGGATGCCGGCCTGATGCATGGCGCGGGTGTTGTCGATCAGGTTCTGATACAACGCGGCCGGGATCCTTGGGTTACGGCTGCTACTGAGCGCGGCGCGGGCCGCGACTGGTAAATCCAGCGCGGTCTGATCAAGCAGCACCTGCTGGGCCGACACACCGCGCACTGCCGCTTCGTACACCGTCATGGTCGGGATCACAAACACATCGTGGCGTTTTAACGCTTGTAATAACCTGTCGTTGATGCGCGAATCGAAAAAGCTGTGGACCAAACCGTCCGCCCCAGCTTCAACTGCGTCCATTGCTGAAGCCTGCTCGGCAATATGCACCACGGCTTTGAGTTGCTGGCGGTGCGCGGCGGCAATCACTGCCTGCAGGCTGTTGCGGCTAATCGACGGCATGCTTTTGTAAATGGCTCGCTCAGACTGATAGACAATTTTAATAAAATCAGAGCCTTCCGCTTTGCGTGCGGCGACAAAGGCGTCAGCTTCATCCGGCGCATTGAATACCGGAATGTGCATGCCGTATTGAGTGCCATGGCCCTTCGGCGCTGTGACCAGGGTCCCGGCACTCCAGAGGTCGGACTGTTGTGCCTGCGTGATATCGTCTCGGCTGGTTTTGCGCTCTGGCAGTTGTGCGACCGCGCTGAATAAATCAATGGCGCTGGTCACCCCGAAACTCAATTGCTGCTGTTGCGCGTTACCCCAGCTATGCACATGGGCATCGATGAGCCCGGGGATTAACCACTGCGGGCTGCCGTCCGGGTTTTGACTGTCGACCACAGGCGCCTCAGTGTCAGGTCGCTGCTTGCTGATGCTGTGGATGAAGCCCTGCCGCACTTCGATGTATTGGCGCTCAGGCAATACTTGGTGTCCGTCAAACACCTGCACCGGGCCCAGCACAAAGCTATTGGTGGGCGGTTTTGGTTCTGGCAGTAGCAGAAAGAAGGCGCTCAGAGCCGCCACTGCGGCGAGGCTGAGCCCGCTGGTTTTGCTGATAGTCATGCTGTGCCCCCTCCAATCAGCGCCGGTCTTGGCTTTGTGCCCGAAACCGCCGTGTGGCCAGCCAGATGAATATCAGGCTATACAACACCAGTACGGCCACATTGACCCAGAATGGCTCGCCCCGGTCTTTGCCGATGACGGCATAACCGAGCTGACCCAGGTGATAGCTGGGTAACACCAGCGCCAGCTGTTGCAGCGCGCTTGGCAATAGCTGCAGCGGTAACCAGAGGCCGCCTAAAAACGCCAATGGCAGATAAATCAGGTTGATGGTGGCGGGGGCGGACTTCGCCGACAAGGTTAAGCCCAGCGTCAGACCCAGCAGGCAAAACGGAATAGTACCGAGCAACAACACCCCCGCCAGTTGCAGCCACTGGCTGGTGTACAGCCGCACCCCGGCGATAGCGCCGGCACAGACAAACAGCAGCAGAATAATCAGCAAGGCCAGCAGCAAACAGGACAGCGTTTTACCAAATAACCAGCTACCAATCGGTGCCGGTGAAATTTGTTTGAGCGTGAGCCAGCCTTGTGCTCGTTCAGTCGCCACATTGGCGCCAAAGTTAAATAGCGCTGGCCCCATCACACCAAAAGCGGCATAAGACACCAGCAGATATTCCGCATGCTGACCTTTGGACAACATCACACCAAACAGCAGGTAAAACAGCACGGGAAAGGCCAGGCAAGGCAGGATAAAACCCGGCGTGCGCCACAGGGTTTTCAGGTCCATTTCCGCTTCGGTTTTGTACAGCGCGATGCGCTGCGACAAGCTTAACCAGGGATTGTTCATCAGTGCGTCTCCGCTGTGGTGGTGAGCTGTAAAAAGGCTTGTTCGAGGCTGGCGGCGCTGACGGTTAAATCGCAGAGCAGGGCGTCTTGTTGCAACAATTGTCGCAGGCAGTCTTCCACCTGACTGCTGCTGATCTGCACCTGCTGATTGGGCCAATGTTGCACTGCGCTGACGCCGGGTAACTGTTGCAGGACGTTCAGCGGCAGGCTGCTGCGACAACGAATTTGGCGTTGACTGAGCCCGGTTTTCAGCGCGGTCGGGCTGGTGTCGGCGATAAAATGGCCGTCCTTGAGCAACAGAATGCGGTCGGCCAGCGCATCGGCTTCTTCGAGGTAATGGGTGGTCAGCAGGATACAAAGCCCTTCCGCGCGCGCGGTGCGGATCAGCTGCCAGAAACGCTGGCGCGCTTCGACATCCATGCCCACGGTCGGCTCATCCAGAAACAGGATCTTCGGCTGCCCTAACAACGCCAGGGCTAGCAACAGCGACTGCCGCTGCCCGCCGGACAAGCTGCTGCAGCGCTGCTGCAAAAAGCTTTGCAGGCCAAAACGTTCAATCAGCGTCTGCAGTGGCAGCGGTGCCGGATAATAAGCGCTGAATAAGCGCAGCTGCTCGAGGACTGTGAGCTGGCCCGGCAAACTGGCTTGTTGCAGCATCACGCCAAGCTGACCGCTGAGCTGTGGGGCACGGCGAATTTGGCTGGGCGCCTGGCCCAGAATGGTGATCTCACCTTGCTGTTGACTGAGCAGACCCAGCATCAGCTGGAGCAAAGTCGTTTTGCCGGCGCCATTGGCACCGAGCACAGCAATGATCTCACCGCCGTACAATTCGGCGCTAAGCTGATGCAACACCGGCGCTTTGCCATAACTGTGACTGAGTTGGCGGATACGGATAAGGGGTTCGGTCATCTGAAAGACTCCTGTCATCGGGATACAGGTATTGTGTGGCAGCAGCAGGCGCTGCGGCAGGGCGGGGCGTCATCAGCTGGTGATGACATTTGTCATCGTTGATCAAAAAAGTCGGACCTGTCGTACTTGAAAAAGCAGAATTGCACCTTTATGTACCGTTCGGTAGATTAATGAAACCGCCGGCAACAACGCAGCATCGTTTGCCTCAACGCACCTGAACCAAGGAAATAACATGAGTGATTTATTCAGCCCGTTTAAGCTGGGCGCGTTAGAACTGAATAACCGTCTGCTGATGGCGCCTCTGACGCGTTGTCGCGCCGATGCCGACCACGTGCCAACGCCAATCATGGCGGATTATTATGCACAGCGCGCCAGTGCTGGTTTGATCATCGCTGAAGCGACCATGGTCGCCGAAGGCAACTCAGCGTTCTGGCGCGAGCCCGGCATTTATTCGGCGGCACAAATTCAGGCGTGGAAGCAGGTGACTGATGCGGTACATGCCAAAGGTGGCAAGATTGTGCTGCAGATTTGGCATGGTGGCCGTGCTTCCCATCCGGCATTGAATAACGGTAAGACGCCGGTGTCTGCGGCGGCAGTGGCCATCGAGGATGCGGTGCATACGCCAGAAGGCAAGCTGCCTTACACAGTGCCACAGGTGCTTTCCGACGATGAAATCCCAACCATTATTGCCCAGTTCCGCCAGGCCGCTATCAATGCCCGCGAAGCCGGTTTTGATGGCGTGGAAGTACATGGCGCCAACGGTTATCTGCTGGACCAGTTCCTGCGCGATGGCGTGAATAATCGCAGCGGTCGTTATGGTGGTTCACTGGAAAACCGCAGCCGCTTGCTGCTGGAAGTGGTGGCAGCAGTGGTTGAGGTATGGGGTTCGGATCGCGTCGGCGTGCGGATCTCTCCGCTGAACAGTTACAACAGCATGGTTGATTCCGATCCGGTGGCTTTAACCCGGCACGTGGCCGCGGCGTTAAACCCGTTTAATTTGGCTTACCTGCACCTGATGCGGGCGGACTTCTTTGGCGTCCAGCAGGGCGATGTGGTGACGGCAGCTCGTGAGGCTTATCAGGGCAACCTGATTGGCAACATGGGCTATCAGAAGGCTGAAGCAGAGCAGGCACTGGCCAGCGGTCAGTTGCAAGCGGTGGCGGTGGGCGCGGCCTTTATCGCCAACCCGGATTTGGTTGCACGCTGGCAACATGACTGGCCGTTAAGCGCGCCGGATCAAAGCACCTTCTACACGCAGGATGCCAAGGGCTACAGCGATTACCCGGTCTATCAGGGCTGAGTGATTTCGCATCTCTTTCTTCAAAAAACGGCGGTCTGATACCGCCGTTTTTTGTTGGCTGTAAATTAATTGCAAATAATCCGCTGCCAGTGCTTCTCAGTACAAGGCCGGATGCTTTATCTTGCAAACAGTCTTTGCCACGTGAAATAGCCCCGATGACCGATTTTATTGAAATCTACGATGACGCATTAAGCCCTGAATTGTGCCAGGCCATCATCAACACTTTTGAGCAGAGCCCGCACCGCACGCCGGGCCGCACCGGCGGTGGGGTCGACCCGAGCAAAAAAGTCAGTACCGATTTGTACCTCAATGATCACGCTGAATATCAGGCGCTGTTGCAGCAAATCATTGCCGTGACCGGCCATTATGCCGAGCAGTATTTCCGCAAATATCATTTTGCGCTGATTGCGCCGGTTGCCCTGACTATCCAACATCCGGTGACTGGTGAGCCGGTCAATCTGACGCATGAAAACTATCCTGAGCTTGGCGAACCGCGCGCCGGTGATTATATGCGTCTGCTTTACCGGCTGGGGCCGATCCAGGCGCAGAAATACGAAGCGGGCAAAGGCAATTACAACTACTGGCACTGTGAGGTATACCCGCAGGCACCGCTGAATGAGCCCTTGCATCGTACCTTGTTGTTTATGTTTTATTTAAACGATGTCGCGGCAGGCGGCCAGACCGATTTTTACTATCAGCAGAAATCAATTCAGCCCAAAGCCGGGCGGATGGTGATCGCGCCGGCGTACTTCACCCATACGCATCGCGGCTGTGTGCCGGTGTCGAATGACAAGTACATTCTGACCAGCTGGATCCTGATGCAACGCGCTGAGCATCTGTACGGGCAATAACAGTTCGTTGCCAATCAGAGTTCGTCGCCAGTCAGCTTACTGACTGGCAAACACCGCCGCGTCAGCCGGCGGTGCGGATCATCTTCAGGTGCGGAATATCGTCTTCCAGGTAAGGTTCGCTGGCGGCGACAAAGCCCATACTCTCGTAAAAGCGCTGCAGGTAGCATTGCGCCGAAATATACAGGTCTAGCTGCGGCCATTGTTCGCTGGCAACAGCAATGGCTTTGGCGACCAGCAATTCGCCCAGCCCCAACCGCCGTGCCGTTTGGGCCACGCAGATGCGGCCAATCGCCGGATGGTCCGGATAACTGACACCCGGCGGCAATACCCGGCTGTAACCGAGAATTTTATCTTGCTTCTTCAACAGGATATGCAGCACACCCGGTTGTAAATCTTTACCGTCTAATTCAGGGTAAGGACAGTTTTGCTCCACGACAAACACGTCGACCCGCAGCTGTAACATGTGGTACAGCGTCAGGCTGTCTAACTGCTCAAAAGGTACAATGTGCCATTCCATCATCGGTGCGGTTTGCCTCAATTGCCGTGCAAAGATGTCTGCACTATACCAGAGCACACCCGGGGTTGTGAGCCTCCTTGCCGCTAACTTTTGTCGCATCTGCGGCAGTATTGCGTCACGGGTTGTCATGTAAATGTCGACAGCATGTCGCAAAACTGTCGATGAATCGTCACTTTGTTGACATCTTGTAACGTTCTAATACCGGCGGATGTTTTTGAACCCTTATCGCTGGAGCAGTCATGCAGAACAATAAGTTAGATTACGATAATAGCGGCATTGATCCGCAGACCAATTTTTCCGATAACCCGACTTTTAGCGAGATCGCAGCGACCCGCCGTGGCTTCTTAAAAGGTGGCCTTGCTGCAGCGGTTGCGACCGTGTTTGGCGGCACTCTGGCTGGCTGTAACAGCGAAACGAAAACGCCGTTGTTGTTACCTGAAGCAGTCAAACCACCTCCAGCGCCGGTATTGATGAACTTCACTGCGATCCCAACCAACCGTCTGGATAAAATTACCGTGCCGCAGGGCTATTCTGCCCGCGCATTCCTGCCGATGGGGACTCCGGTTACCGGCAATTATCCAGCCTATAAAGACGGTGGCCTGAATACCGGTGCTGAAATGGAACAGCAAGTGGGTGCCCATCACGATGGCATACATTTCTTCCCGTTGGATGCCCGCACCACCGGCAACAATAGCAACGAAGGCTTGTTAGTCTTCAACCATGAATACATCGACCCGGCGACGATGCATCAAAACGGTCCGACCGGTGCGCCGCGCCCGGCAGACGAAGTGCGCAAAGAAATCGCCGCACACGGTGTCACTGTTGCACATATCAAAAAAGATGCGACAGGTGCCTTCCAACTGGTGCAGGGCAGCCCGCTGAACCGCCGCATCACCGGTGCAACACCCATGGATATTTCAGGCCCGGCGCGTGGTGATGCCAAAATGGTAACCAGATATAGCCCGGACGGTACCCGCACCCGCGGTACGCTGAATAACTGTGGTAATGGTTATACGCCATGGGGCACTTATTTAACTGCAGAAGAAAACTGGGCTGGTTACTTCATGAACGCTGATGCTGCGCAGCCGCGCGAGCACAGTCGTTATGGTGTCGGTACTAGAAATGGCCGTTATAGCTGGGAGACTGCCAACTCAGGTGCTGACCAGTATCAACGTTTTAACGCTTCAACCATTGCGACAGACGCTAACCGCGACTACCGCAATGAGCCGAATACTTTTGGCTGGATTGTTGAAATCGACCCGTTTAACCCGGACAGCGTGCCACAAAAACGCACTGCACTCGGCCGTTTTGGTCATGAGGGTGTGGTGTTTGCGCCAGTCGTCGAAGGTCAACCGGTGGTGTTTTACTCCGGCGACGATGCGACTTTTGAATACATCTACAAATATGTGTCGAAAGCGCCGTACTTCAAAGCCACTGCGGGTGGTCATTTGCTGAACGAAGGTACCTTGTATGTCGCTAAATTTAATGCGGACGGCAGCGGTGAGTGGTTAGCGCTGGACTTCAATTCTGAGAAATTCCGCGCTGCGGCACTGGCGAGAAACGTGGAGTTTGTCAGCCAGGCCGATGTGTTGATCAACACCCGGTTAGCGGCCGACGTGGTCGGTGCAACCAAGATGGACCGCCCGGAGTGGGGCGCGGTGCACCCAACGAGCGGCGAAGTGTACTTCACGCTGACCAACAATACGGCCCGGACTGCTGCGCAAGTTGACAAGGCGAACCCACGTGCCAGCAATGCCACCGGCCACATTATCCGCTGGCGCGAGCGTCAGCAGCCACAAGCACTGGCATTTGACTGGGATATTTTCCTGCTGGCCGGTGATGTCGGCACAGAAACGCCGGGCACAGGGTTGAAACTGACGGCTGATAGTCACATGGCAAGCCCAGATGGTCTGGCGTTTGATGCCAATGGTCTGCTGTGGATCCAGACGGATATGAGTGGCTCACAGCAATCTGCTGGCCCATTTGGTAACAATCAGATGCTGGTTGCTGACAGTAAAACCCGTCAGATCAAACGCTTCTTGGTTGGGCCTATCGACTGTGAAGTAACAGGTATCAGTTTTACGCCGGATATGAAGACGATGTTTGTCAATATTCAGCACCCGGGTGACCGTTCAACGCCGACCAGACTGACCTCAACCTGGCCAGCGAATGACGCGACCAGCCGGCCACGTTCGGCCACCGTGATTGTCACCAAAGATGATGGCGGCGTGATTGGTTCTTAAGCACTGAGCTGATGCATATCACCAGACTGAACGGCCGCTGAAATGCGGCCGTTTTATCTTGGATACCCGGCAAATAAAGCCATGGCAATCTGCGATACAGCGCTACCGGCCAGCAGGAGTTTTGCCGTATAATCTGCTGGTTTTTTCTGCGCGTCGCGCAGATCCAGTCATTAGCGTGTGTTGTCATCCATTGAAAAAAGTCCTGTTCCGCATTGCGATTTCAAAACTACTTCTAGTGGCAGTGTTATTGCTGTCGCTGGCGCTGAGTTATATTCCGGATCAGGCTTATCACGTCCCAGGCGCAGATATTGCGCAGCAAAACGTCCACGTTATCGAATTTAATGATGCCGGGCAGCCGCATAATCCGGCGCAGCTAGACGGTTTGAAAGCCCGCATCAGTCAGAGCAGTGCCAGACCTGAATTACTGATTTTCATCCATGGCTGGCATCACAGCGCAGCACCCGATGATGAAAACTTCAGAGCTTTCCAGCAGTTTTACCAGCAAATGGCGCAGTCTGATGCGCAGCGCAACTTGATCGGTTTATACATTGGCTGGCGTGGCGATAAATTCGACCCCTTGTGGCTGGATGGCTCCAATGATGCAACCAGCCGGGTCGAGGCGCTGGATTTTCCGACTATTTTTCAGCGCAAATCGGTCGCCAGGCGGATCGGTAAAACCGGTTTCTCGGCCCTGCTCGATGAGCTGGATGTATTAGTCAATCAGGGGCAGCTACAACGCTACACAGTACTGGGGCACAGCCTTGGTGGTGCGGTGGCGCTGCATGGCAGTAAAGATCGCATCAGCAACGCGATTAAAGCCGGTCAGGATAATCCCAACTTGTTTATTTTGTTAAACCCGGCGGTACGCGCCAGTGAATACCGGCCGATGGACGAGCTGCTGAGCGTCGACCGGCAAAAACCGGCGATGGTGGTGTTGCAATCTAAAGGTGATTACGCCTTAAAAGAAGCCTGGAACTGGTTACGGGATAGCGAGCGGGTGATGGGTAATTCCTGGGCTATTACGCACGACATCGACCGCTGTCCGCGTGGTGATTGCACTATTCCTCTGAATATTCCAAAGGTATTAGCCGAGCATGATGCAACACCGGGTTGCATGATGACCTTAGCTAAATCCGGCTGGAAAATCCGCGCCCGGTTGCAGGCGCGACGCACAGTACAAACTTGTGGCGACGCCAATATGCAGGCGGTCTGGGTGCTGGCAGTGTCTGACGACATCATCAGCGGCCATAACGGCATCCTGACTCCGGGCCATGCGGTGGCGCTGTCAGAAATCATGGCAAAAATTGATTTGCACCGTAACCAGCTGCCACTGGTGCGCCAGCAAGTTGAGCAGGCAGAACAACAGGCCGAAGCGCTACTGTCAGGCGCCGCGCCCTGACTGTTGCCTGACGACAGCGTCAAAGCCCGCCTGATGCTATCAATCCATCGTATCCACTCAACACACAGAACCCGCACACCCGTTTTATCGGGCGCTCAGCTGCACCAACATTACCAAATGGTAACTTGGCCCTGACTGATTTTCGCGCATAATTTGTCTATTCACTGTTGATACCTGTGAGGACTGTATGAAAAGGCTTTATTTAACTGCGGTCTTGAATAGTCTGCTATCGGTATGGTTGCTGCTCTATCCCTGTCAGGCTTTGGCTAGATCAGGCGCTGAGCTCGCAGAAGTGCTGCCGCAGGCGAAGCTGGTCGGGCAAGCCCGCATGACCTACTTATTTTGGGATGTGTATGATGCCCGTTTGTATGCGCCAGAAGGACAGTGGCAGGCCGAAGCGCCATTTGCGCTGGAGCTGAGCTATCTGCGGGAACTGGACGGTGAAGCTATCGCCAAGCGTTCGGTGGAAGAGATCCGTAAACAGGGCTTTAACGATGAAGCGGTGTTGACGCGATGGTACCAGCAACTCAGCGCCATCCTGCCGGATGTCAAAAAAGGTACCCGGCTGACCGGTGTGGTGGACCAGAACAGGCACACCCGCTTTTATTTGGACGGTGTG
>Ga0209812_10002190_pt1 | contig 12031 bp, 11 predicted proteins | sample JI71714BDNA_FD_187502 | JGI IMG/M metagenome (GOLD analysis project Ga0209812, IMG submission 187502) | Wastewater effluent complex algal communities from Wisconsin, to seasonally profile nutrient transformation and Carbon sequestration -... | ecosystem: Engineered > WWTP > Effluent > Algae...
ATCCGTGCGCGTGGTGGAACAACTTGAGCTGCGCGTAGCAACTGTCGGAGAATAGTATCGTCACTGACCCGGATACCCAGTCGCCGCAAGAGCCGTTCAGCTGGGGTGCCGCCAGCGGCGTGCGCCACATGGCCTAAGAGTTGCGCCTGTCGAGACGTCCGGCGCGCATAAGGGGTCGCCACCGCCGCCTCGCGATCGGAGAACGTGCGGCGGCGGCAATCCGAGTTCAAACATCGCCATCGACAAACCCTGAGCTCGATCCAAACCGCTTGGCCCTGAGCAGGAAAATCCTCGATCCGCCGGCACCTCCAACCATGTCGCTGTCTTGAGGGCGTCCCGCACTCAGGGCAGGTGCCATTCGGAGCCAGTCTGCCAGATACGACCCATGCACCCGTCTCAGACTGGCGGACCTCACCAACCTCCACGTTGGCGGTTGGAGCCCAATGCTTCTTCGATACCACGGCCTGATCCCTTCAATCTGTGAAACTCGGTCAGACCGTGACACACAATTTGAGGATGACCCCCTTTAAAGGCAACGCGACACCCACCGTGCTTTTGGGCGGCCTGCTGTCGATGGTGGCCGCCTTTGGCCTTGCCCCGATGCTGGGCGAAACCATGGCCGCCCCTGCCGGTGACATCGCCATCGCAATGGCCCTTGGCGCGGTGATCCTGACCGGCGGCATGGTGCTTTACACGTTTGGCTCCAAGGCCTTGCCCACCGCCGAACTCACCCTGATGTCGTCGATCGAAAACATCCTCGCCCCGATCTGGGTCTGGCTTCTGCTTGGCGAAACCGCCACTGCCGCCACCCTTCTGGGCGGGGCGATGGTGCTGGCGGCCGTGATGGCCAATGCCGCCATGGGCGCGCGCCGCCAATCCGCCCGAACCCGTGCCGCCCGCGCCTGAGACCGCAAATGGCAAACCCGGGCGGCTAGCGATACCGCCGGAAAAACCGCGTGCGGGTGTAGAGATCTTCCAGCCGCTTCATCCGTGGTTCTGTCACCTCCCAGGTCAGGCCCTGCACCGCTGCCAGCAGGGCCTCGACCATCACCATCAGCGTGACGTTGCTGTCCCACGCCGAGGGGGCCTCGATATGGCAGGGCAGCACATGGGTCGCATGGGCGCCGGCCGGTGACACCCAGCGGTCGGTGACCAGCACGATCTCGGCCCCCTGTTCGCGCGCCATTTCCGCCACCTGCAGCACCGCGTTTTCATAGCGGCGGATGTCGAACACCACCATCACATCGCCCGGCTTCAGATCCAGAAGTGCCGGGGGCCAGGCGTTCGACATGTCGGACATCAACAGCACATCGGGCCGGATGACCTTCATCAGCGTCACGAAATAATCGGCAATCGCATGGGTGATCCGGCCCCCCATGGCAAAGATCCGGCGCCGGGGGTCGGCCAGCAGCGCCGCCGCCGCGTCGAAGGCCGCGGTGTCGACCTGCAACAGCGTGGCTTCAAGGTTTTCCATCACCGCCTCGGCAAAACGGGTCAGCGCATGGCCCTCGGGCGCCCCGGCGGCGCGGGCTTGCTTGACCAGGGGCGAGACCAGCATCGCCTCGACCTGACCGCGCAAGGCCCGCTGAAAGTCGGGATATCCCTTGTAGCCAAGTTTCTGCACCAGCCGCACCACGGTGGGCGACGACACCCCTGCCGCCCCGGCCAGGGCGGTGATCGACCCCAGCGCCGCCACCGGATAGTTTGACAGGATATGGCTGGCCAACTGCCGTTCGGCCCGGGTCAGATCGGGCAAGGCAAGGCGCATCTCTTCATCCATCGGCACGGCTGCAGTCATCGGACCCTCCCATTCTGAAAGGATTGTAACAGAAAACTTTCAAAAGAAACATTCTTGACAGGAAGGGGTGGCTTGCGTGACGCTTTGGCAAAACGGGGAGATGACTCGCAAAATGCGGGCGCAAGACAACAGCTTTGGCATGGGCCATTTTGGTCCCATGATCGAGAACGAGGCCGGGCAAAGCCCGGTGCTTCTGGTGTGCGAACATGCCTCGAACGCGCTGCCGGCGCCCTGGGGCACGCTGGGCCTCGCGCCAGAGCAGACCCGCGCCCATATCGCCTGGGATCCTGGCGCGCTGGGGCTGGCGCGCGGTCTGGCGCAGCGGCTGGATGCCACGCTGATCCACGCCCCGGTCAGCCGCCTGATCTATGACTGCAACCGCGGCCCCGACATGCCCGGCGCGATGCCCGCCCGGTCCGAGGTGTTCGACATTCCCGGCAATGCCGCAATCTCGCCCGCCGAACGTCTGGCACGCACCCGCGCGGTCTACCTGCCCTGGGCCAGCGCGCTGCATGGGCTTGTTGCCTGCCGCATCGCCGCAGGCCGTCGCCCGGTGATCATCACCATCCATTCCTTTACCCCGGTCTATCTTGGCCAGACCCGGGCGGTGGAATTCGGCATCATCCATGACGCCGATCCTGCGCTGGCCCGCTCGATCCATGCCGCAGCCAAGGCGCAGACCCGCCTGAACGCGCGCCTGAATGAACCCTATTCGGCCGCCGATGATGTCACCCATACGCTGAAACTGCACGCCACGCCTTATGGGTTGAGCAACGCCATGCTGGAAATTCGCAACGACCTGATCGCCGATGCCCGGGCCGAGGCCACCATGGCCGACACCCTTGCCCCCCTGCTGCGAGACGCACTCGCCCAGACGCGGAGTGCCGCATGACCACGCTGCCCCAGCCCCTGATCGGCTTTGTCCGGCTGATCGACAAGCTCAACTACGGCGTCGGCCGTTTTGCGATGTATCTGTTGTTCGCGCTGATGGCGATCCTGATGTGGTCGTCGATCTCGAAGGCCTTCTTCAACCCCTCGCTCTGGACGCTGGAAATGGCGCAGTTCGTGATGGTGGCCTATTACGTTCTGGGCGGGCCCTATGCCATGCAGATGGGGGCGCATGTGCGGATGGACCTGTTTTATGCCAAGCAATCGGTCACCCGTCGCGCGGCATGGGACGGCTTTACCGTCCTGGCCGTGATGTTCTATCTGGGCGTTCTGATCTGGGGGGCGGCCGAAAGTCTGGGTTATTCGCTGGGCATCTCGTGGAATGAAGGTGTGCTGCCCGGTCTTGGCCGGCTGGAGCGCAGCCCGACCGCCTGGCGCCCCTATCTTTGGCCGATCAAGCTGGTGATGCTGGTGGGCTTTACGCTGATGTTGTTGCAGGCCCTGTCGTCGCTGATCCGCGACATCGCCACCCTGCGCGGAGAGACCATCTGATGCCGCAGGAAATGATCGCCATCCTGATGTTCTCGACCATGCTGCTCATGATGATGACCGGGCAGCGGGTGTTTGGGCTGATCGGCTTTGTCGCCGTCGTCGCCTCCATCGCGCTGTGGGGCACCGGCGGGCATACCATGGGCTTTTCGGCCGCGATGAAGCTGATGAAATGGTATCCGCTGCTGAGCCTGCCGATGTTCGTCTACATGGGCTATGTGATGAGCGAAAGCCGGCTGGCCGATGACCTATACCGCATGTTCCATGTCTGGTTCGGCCGGGTGCCGGGTGGGCTTGCGATTGGCACCATCCTGCTGATGGTGCTCATTTCGGCGATGAACGGGCTGTCGGTGGCCGGCATGGCCATTGGATCGACCATTGCGCTGCCGGAACTGTTGCGGCGCGGCTATGACAAGCAAATGGTGACGGGCACGATTCAGGCAGGCTCCAGCCTTGGAATCCTGATCCCGCCTTCGGTGGTGCTGGTGCTTTATGCCATGATCGCGCGCGCGCCGGTGTCGGAACTGTGGCTGGCCGGCGTGGTGCCGGGCCTGCTGATGGCTGCCTTCTTCATCGCCTATATCGCCCTGCGTGGTGCGCTGCAGCCGCATCTCGCCCCCGCCCTGTCGGCCGAGGAACGCGCCCAGATCACCTGGGCCGAGCGGATTTCCACCCTGCGGGCCGGGGCATTGCCGCTGTTCATCTTTGCGGCCATGATGATCCCCTTCATCTATGGCTGGACCAGCCTTGTCGAAAGTTCGGTCATCGGGGTGGCGACCACCGTCATCGCCGCCGTCCTCAAGGGCCGTTTCAACCGCGACGTGTTCGAATCCGCCACCCGCAACACCCTTGGCATTTCCTGCATGTTCATGTGGGTCATTCTGGCCGCCCTCGCCTTTGGCGCAGTGTTCGACGGGCTGGGCGCGGTCAAGGCGATCGACACGCTGTTCACCGAACAACTGGGCTTTGGCCCCTGGACCATCCTGATCCTGATGCAACTGTCCTTCCTGGTGATGGGCATGTTCCTTGATGACACGGCCATGCTGGTGATCGTGGCGCCCTTGTATGTGCCGCTGGTTGCCCGGCTGGATCTTGGCCTGCCGCCCGAAGATGTGCTTATCTGGTATGGCGTGTTGTACACCATCACCTGCCAGATTGCCTATCTGACCCCGCCCTTCGGCTATAACCTGTTCCTGATGCGCGCCTTTGCGCCGCCGGAAATCACCATGGGCGACATCTACAAGTCCGTCACCCCGTTTGTGCTTGTGATGATTGCCACCCTTGCCCTCATCATGCTGGTGCCAGACCTCGCGCTGTGGCTGCCCAACACGCTCTATCCGAAATAACCAGACGCCCGGGCCAACCCGGCACCCCAATCAACCAAGGAGGTTACCCGATGACAACCAGACGTTCCTTCCTGACCAAAGGCGCCCTTGCCGGGGCGGCCGCCCTTGCCGCGCCAACGGTTGTGCGCGCCCAAGAGGTGATCAAATGGCGGATGCAGACCTACGCCGGGGCCGCGTTGGGCGAGCATGTGGTGAAACCCGCCGTTGATGCCTTCAACCGCATGGCGGCAGGTCAGATGGAGATCGAACTATCCTTCGCCGATCAGCTGGTGCCCACGGGCGAGCTGTTTCAGGCCATGCAGGCCGGCACCATCGATTGCGTGCAGTCGGATGACGACAGCATGGCCTCGCCCACCGAAGTGACCGTCTTTGGCGGCTATTTCCCGCTGGGCCTGCGCTATTCCCTCGACGTTCCGGCCCTGTTCAACAAATACGGGCTGAAAGCGATCTGGGAAGAGGAATACGCCAAGGTCGGCGTCAAGCATATTTCCGCCGGGTCCTGGGACCCCTGCCACTTTGCCACCAAAGATCCGATCAATTCGCTGGCCGATCTTCAGGGCAAGCGCGTCTTCACCTTCCCGACCGCGGGCCGCTTCCTGACGCAGTTCGGCGTGGTGCCGGTTACCCTGCCGTGGGAAGACATCGAAGTTGCGATGCAAACCGGCGAGTTGGACGGCATCGCCTGGTCGGGCATCACCGAGGTTTATACGGTGGGCTGGTCGAACGTGACCAACTACTTCTGCACCAACAACATTTCGGGTGCATGGATTGGCCACTTCTTTGCCAACATGGACCGCTGGAATGCCCTGCCGCCGCATCTGCAGGAAATGCTGGCCACCTGCTTTGAACAGTCGCACTACTATCGCCAGCACTGGTATTGGGCCGGCGAGGCCGATCTGCGCCTCAATGGCGGCAAGCTGCAACTGACCACCATCCCCGATGCCGAATGGGCCACGGTCGAAGACGCCGCCGTCAAGTTCTGGGACGAGATTGCCGCCGAATCCGAGGTCAAGGCCAAGGTTGTGGCGATCTTCAAACAGTATAACGAAGTGATGAAGAAAGCCGGTCCGCCCTATCGCTACGGCTGATCGCAAAACCGGGGTGGGCAGATTGCCCACCCTACCTTTCGGGAGACGACCATGACCACCGCCTGCGATTGCTGGCCGAGAAAACCCGAATTCGGTGGCGGGCGCGGATAACTTTCGCGCGCCCCCTGCCCTATGGGCACACCGAAACCTGACAACATGAGGCTGATATGCCCGGAACTATGACCTTTGACGCCCTGAAAACCGCCGTCGCCAATGGTGAGATCGACACCGTTCTGGTGGCCGGCATCGACATGCAGGGCCGCCTTGTCGGCAAACGCTTTCACGCCGCCTTCTTTGTGAACGGTGGCCATGAAGAGACCCATTGCTGCAACTACCTGCTGGCCGTGGATATGGAAATGTCTACCGTGCAGGGCTATCGGTCGTCCAACTGGGCGGGCGGCTATGGCGATTATGTGCTGAAACCCGACATGACCACCCTGCGCCCGGTGCCCTGGCTGCCCGGCACCGCGCTGGTGCTGGGCGATCTACTGGACCACCACGGCGACCCGGTGCCGCATTCGCCGCGCGCCATTCTGAAAAAACAGGTCGCCCGCGCCCGCGCCATGGGGTTCGAACCGATGATGGCAACCGAGCTGGAGTTCTACCTGTTTGAAAACTCCTACGAGGCGCTGCGCGACAGCAACTGCCGCGATCTGCGCACCGTTTCGGGCTATAACGAAGATTACCACCTGTTCCAGACCACCAAGGAAGAAGACGTGATGCGCGCCGCCCGCAACGGGCTTTATGCCGCCGGCATCCCGATCGAAAACTCCAAGGGCGAGGCGGACGCGGGGCAAGAAGAGATCAACTACCGCTATTCCGACGCGCTCGACACCGCCGACAACCATTCGATCATCAAGCACGGCTTGAAGGAAATCGCCTGGTCCAAGGGCAAATCGGTGACCTTCATGGCCAAGTATGACCACCGCAAGGCGGGGTCCTCAAGCCATGTGCACCAGTCCTTGTGGACCACCGACGGCAAACCGGCCTTCTACGACCCGGAGGACGAACACGGCATGTCGGCGCTGATGAAGCACTACATGGCCGGGCAACTGGCCCATGCCCGCGAGATGACCGTGTTCATGGCGCCCTATGTCAACAGCTACAAGCGCTTTACCATCGGCATGTTTGCCCCCACCAAAGCCGTGTGGTCGGCCGACAACCGCACCGCCGGTTTCCGGGTCTGCGGGCTGCACTCCAAGGCGATCCGGGTGGAATGTCGCATTCCGGGGTCTGACGTGAACCCCTATCTGGTCTGCGCCGCGCTTCTGGCCGCCGGTCTTGACGGGATCGAACAAAAGCTGGTGCTGGAGCCTGAAATGAAGGGCGACATGTACAATGCCGCAGGCATCCGGGAAATTCCGCACAACCTGCGCGATGCGGCGGCGCTGCTGAAAGGCTCTGCCATGCTGCGCCGCACCTTTGGCGATGATGTGGTGGACCATTACCACCACAACGCCCAATGGGAAATTTCGGAAACCGACCGCGTGGTGACCGACTTCGAACTCCAGCGGCTGCTCGAGCGCGCGTAATTCCGTAGGGCGGGGTTCACCCCGCCTTACCTTCCATTTGTCGGGGTGAACCCCGACCTACAAGGTGACCGCCATGAAACCCATTCAACTGATCTCCCCCGTTGACGGCAGCGTCTATGCCGAACGCATGCCCCTTGCGCTGGATGCCGCCATTGCCGCCGCCAAACGCGCGAAGTCCGCGCAAAAGGCCTGGGCCGCGCGCCCGCTGGACGAACGCATCGCGCTGGTCAAGGCCGGTGTGGCCAAACTGAACGAGATGAAAGACCAGGTGGTTGAAGAACTCGCCTGGCAGATGGGCCGTCCGACCCGCTTTGGTGGCGAATACGGCGGCGTGAATGCCCGCACCGACTATATGTCCGAAATCGCCGCAGACGTGCTGGCGCCCACCATGGTGGAAGACAGCAACGCCTTCCAGCGCTATATCGCGCGCGAGGCCCTGGGCGTGGTGTTCATCGTCGCCCCCTGGAACTATCCCTACCTGACCACGATCAACACCCTTGTTCCGGCGCTCATCGCCGGCAACACGGTTGTGCTGAAACACGCCTCCCAGACCCTGCTGGTCGGCGAACGTCTGGCAGAGGCGTTCCATGCCGGCGGTGTGCCTGCGGACGTGTTCCAGAACGTGGTCCTGGACCATGCCACCACCGAACACCTGATCGCCAACCGCTATTTCAACTTCGTCAACTTCACCGGGTCTGTCGCCGGGGGGCAGGCGATGGAACGCGCCGCGGCGGGCACCTTTACCCCCTTGGGGCTGGAACTCGGTGGCAAAGACCCCGGCTATGTCCGCGCCGATGCCAATCTGGATGCGGCCGTCGATACGCTGATGGACGGTGCCCTCTTCAACGCCGGTCAGTGCTGCTGCGGCATTGAACGCATTTATGTCCATGAATCGCTCTATGACGCCTTCGTCGAAAAGGCCGTCGCCTGGACCAACGCGCTGACCCTTGGCAACCCGTTTGATGCCAAATCCACGCTTGGCCCGATGGCGAACAAGCGCTTTGCCAAGGTCGTGCGCGACCAGATCGCCGAGGCCGTGGCGGCAGGGGCGAAACCCCTGATCGACCCCGCCAACTTCCCCGCCGATGACGGCGGCGCCTATCTTGCGCCGCAAGTGCTGGTGAACGTCAACCATTCCATGCGGGTGATGATGGAGGAGAGCTTTGGCCCAGTCGTCGGGATCATGAAAGTGTCCTCGGACGAAGAGGCCATCCGGCTGATGAACGACTCGCCCTACGGCCTGACGGCAAGCATCTGGACCCAAGACTACGACACCGCCGCTGCCATTGGCGCGCAGATCGAAACCGGCACCATCTTCATGAACCGGGCCGATTACCTGGACCCCGCGCTGTGCTGGACCGGCTGCAAGGACACCGGCCGCGGCGGCTCCTTGTCCTATCTCGGGTTCCTGTCGGTGACCCGTCCGAAATCCTATCACCTCAAGAAAGTCTAAGACCATGACCCACAACGTCCCGAACCGGAACTGGTCCTACCCCACCGCCATCAAGTTTGGCGTGGGCCGTATCGCCGAACTGGCCGAACATTGCGTCGGTGCTGGCGTGAAAAAACCGCTTTTCGTCACCGACAAGGCGCTGGCCGCGTTGCCGATCACCGCCGAAGCCGTCGCAGTGCTGAAGGCCGCGGGCCTTGGCACGGCGGTGTTTTCCGAGGTCGACCCGAACCCCAACGAAAAGAACATGGCCGACGGAATTGCTGTCTATCTGGGCGGCGGCCATGATGGGGTGATCTGCTTTGGCGGCGGCTCGGCCCTTGATCTGGGCAAGATGATTGCTTTGATGGCACATCAAAGAAAAGACCTAAGCGTCTGGGATCTTGAAGATATCGACGATTGGTACACCCGTGCAGATGCCGCGAAGATCGCCCCGATCATCGCGGTGCCGACCACCGCCGGCACCGGGTCGGAAGTGGGCCGTGCGGGGGTTCTGACCAACTCTGTCACCCACAAGAAGAAGATCATCTTCCACCCCAAGCTTCTGCCCGTCGTCACCATCTGTGACCCGGCGCTGACCGTCGGCATGCCGCGGTTCATCACTGCAGGCACCGGGATGGATGCGCTGGCCCATTGTCTGGAGGCCTACAGCAGCCCCTTCTACCACCCGATGTCCCAGGGCATCGCCTTGGAAGGCATGCGGCTGGTGTTCGAAAACCTGCCGAAGGTCTACGCCAACCCGAATGACCTTGACGCCCGCGCCCATATGATGAGCGCAGCCGCCATGGGGGCTGTGGCCTTCCAGAAGGGGTTGGGAGCGATCCATTCGCTCAGTCACCCCATCGGCGCGGTGTATGGCACGCACCACGGCACCACCAATGCCGTCGTGATGCCGATGGTTCTGGACATGAACCGCCACGCCATCGAAGACCGCATCGAAAAGGCCGCCGCCTATCTGGGCATCAAGGGCGGGTTTGACGGCTTTCGTGCCGCCATCATGGACCTGCGCAAGACGCTGAACATTCCGGAGAACCTGACGGCCTTGGGCGTGACCAACCCCAACCTTGACGAGTTGACCGAAATGGCGCTGGAAGACCCGTCCTGCGGCGGCAATCCGGTGGCGATGACGCGCGAAAATACGCTCGCGCTGTTCAAGGCCTGCCTGTAAGACCGGGTGTCAGGCCGGCCCGGGTTTCCTCTGGGCCGGCGCATGACAGGCAACCCGAAGGCGCGGCATGACCAAGCATCTCTCTACCGAAATCGCCGTGCTGGGTGCGGGGGTTGTCGGCCTTGCCATCACCGAGGCGCTGGTCGCCCAAGGCCATGAGGTGACGCTGGTTGACCCCGACACCCCCGGCATGGGGGCAAGCTATGGCAACGCCGGCACCATCGCCGATTATGCGGTGATGCCCGTGGGCAGTCCGGAGGTCTTGCGCAATCTGCCGTCGCTGTTGTTCGACAAGACCTCGCCGCTGGCCATTCGTCGCGCGGCGTTGCCGTCGTTGATGCCGTGGCTGATGCGCTTTGCCTATCAGTCGCTGCCCGGCCCCACTGCGCGCAATGCCGCTGCGATTGCCGGGCTGTTGGCCGGGGCGGCCCCGTTGTGGCAGGCACTGGCCGACCGGATCGGCGGGGCGCATATCCTGCAGCATCGCGGCTGTCTGTATCTCTACGAAACCGCCGCCGCCTACCGCACGGCGGAAAAGGACATGGCCTATCGCCGCACACATGGCATAACGGTAGACCTGATCGGCCCGCAAGACCTGGCCGCGATGGAGCCGGGGCTGCCGCCTGTCGAAGGCGGGGCGGCATTTTTCCCAAAGGCGGTATTTCTGTCAGACCCGGGGCAGATGTGTCGCGTTGTTCTTAAATCCGAGACGGCGCGCGCTGGAGGCCATTCCTTACCCTTAAATGTGAGATTCTGCTTCCGGAAGCAGCGCGCTTCTCAGGTTTCGTTTCACTATTTGATCAACTGCAGCAAGCAAACGTGGCTCCTTTCCATAGGTGCGCAGTAAGGCGGCTCTTGCAAATCCGTCGATACTGCGGCTGAACATCGCCGCTTTGATAAGCGGATGTGCCTGAGCTGCATCGATGGCGGCAAGGCAGAAGATCCTGACGCCTGGTCTGGGGTGCTGCAGTGCGAATGCCTTATCCCCACGGACAGTCTTGAGTGCCATGGCAAAAGTCACTGCCCGCATGGCACGTCGAAGGTGGGCGGCACTGTTGGACGCAATCGCGAGTTCGAGATGCCCTGCCCCGCGGCGCGCGCGGTGGAGCAGCTTTTCGGACGCGAGCTCGCCATGTGGAATGGCGAAGATCGAAAGAAGCCTTGTGCCGCAAATCTGGCAATCGAATGCCCATGCCCGCCGCCAGTGCCTCAGCGCAAGGCCCTGGCGGGAACAATCGGGGCAAGATTGAAACGGGAATTGTGCTGTCAACAGTGCTTCTGCTTGTGACATTGGCGGAAAAACCAGAGACCCCACAGTTTTCGGATCAAGACGAGCAGCGATGGCTATCTTCTCTAAAGTTGCCATATCAACTTCAAAATCAAACGTGGCGGGATGCCGAACGGAGATACCGATATGGGCCAGCAGCTCGTCGACCTCACAGTAGTTTATGGTCGCCAACCGTATCAGCCAGCCAGAAAGTAGTTCATCCGGGACAGGTGCGACGGTCTTCGGCAGTGGGCGGAGCGTCACCCCCCTGCCCTCTCGAGCCGCCGTTGATGCGTAGCGTGGCGGGACCAGACCGGCGTCCATTTCGCGATAGCATCATCGGTGATGCATTCCTCGCCTGAATGTATGGCATCGATGGACAGATCCTTGACCAAAGCGAAGATGCGTGAGGTCACCCCGCCGGTCTGTGCCAATATCTGCTTGAGCGATTTGACCTTCAGGTTAGATTTTTTCTCCAGCGGCAGAGCCGCGATCAGGGTCTGGATCATGTCCGAGAACTCCGCGTCATCACGCCAATTCGGCAAGTGATGCTCGTCCAATCGCCGCGCTAGCTGAACGTCGCCGCGAATGGCATCGACCGCTTCGCTGACCCCAAAGCAAGCCAGCGACGCCTCCAACTCGTTGCTGAGATACCGCAGGACGTTCAGAAAGCGGCGCTGTTCGCGGTGCGTGCCAGCCAACAAATTGTGGACCTCGTCGATCATGATCATCCGCAATCCAAGGTCGCGAAGAAGGCTCACAACGCGAACCTCCAGTGAAGCAACGCTTTGGGCGCGCAAACTCAAGGCCGCTGCAGGCGCACCTACCGCGGCGAGGATATGTAGATAGAACCGCCGCTCGTCAGGGGCCGGCGGCGCCTGAAGCAGAAGAAGCGGGGTGCGAGTAATGCCCAATTCCGAATTATATTCCGGCGCATATCTGCGC
>Ga0209812_10002191_pt1 | contig 12028 bp, 16 predicted proteins | sample JI71714BDNA_FD_187502 | JGI IMG/M metagenome (GOLD analysis project Ga0209812, IMG submission 187502) | Wastewater effluent complex algal communities from Wisconsin, to seasonally profile nutrient transformation and Carbon sequestration -... | ecosystem: Engineered > WWTP > Effluent > Algae...
ATAATAAGATTAATCAACTACTGAATCAGATATCTAGTAATCTTCAATCTCAGTATTATACTACGATATCTATACAGTCAAAACAAAATTATTATGATGCTATATCGAGTCTATTAGATGAGCTTATGGGTCTTTTTACTTCATGATCATAATACCTACACAATGAATCTCTATTTATATAACACACTTACCAAATCCAAAGAACTATTTACCCCCATCAATCCAGAGATGGTGGGGATTTATAGTTGTGGTCCTACGGTTTATGGAGAACCACATATTGGCAACATGCGTAAATATTTTATTGATGATCTGCTTAAAAATGTCATCAAGTATGTGTTATGATTACCAACTACTCATGTGGTCAATATTACTGATGTATGACATCTTACTGGTGAAAATGAGTGAGATGCAGACCATGGTGAAGACAAAATGGAAAAATGAGCGCGTAGAGATGGCATTACTGCTTGGGATGTTGCTAAGAAGTATGAAGCATTATTTCACGAAAATTGTCGTCTTCTCAAATTGGATCCATTTGATGTCACTCCTCGTGCTACAGAACATATTCGTGAACAGATTGAGATGATACAGCAGTTGGAGGATAAGTGATATACGTATTCTATTGAGTGAGATGGTATCTATATGGATACGAGTAAGGTAGAACATTATGGAGTCCTTGTATGACAAAAACATATTGATGGACTTCAGTCGTGAGCAAGAGTGGGTAATGATGGTAGACATAATCCTACTGACTTTGCTCTCTGGAAATTTAATATGACTGGTCGTAAGCGTGATATGGAGCGAGATAGTCCATGGTGAGTAGGCTTTCCATGATGGCATATTGAGTGTAGTGCGATGTCTATCAAGTATTTATGAACTCATTTTGATATTCATACCTGAGGTATTGATCATATTCCAGTGCATCATACTAATGAGATTGCTCAATCTCAGTGTAGTTGCGCGTCGACTCCATGGGTCAATTATTGGCTTCATTATCAGTTTCTTAACTCTTGAGGGGAAAAAATCTCTAAGTCACTTGGCAATGATATCAAGTTACAGCAGATTATCGATCGCGGATATGCGATGGAAGACCTAAGAATGTTCTATCTACAAGCTCATTATAGATCATTCCAAGATTTTACTTGGGAGTGACTCGATGCAGCCAAAGCTACAAGGCTCAATCTTAAGAAAAAGTTATCACAGTACCAACTATCTCTGGTTGGGCTTGATCTTGAATTAGTCGATTTTCTCAAAGAACAACTATGTGATGATCTCAATACTGCAGGTATGATTGGTAGGTTGTTTGCGTCATTTGATGTAATGGATAATGAGATTGCAACTGCTATCAAATGGCTTGATGATCATATACTCAAATTATCATTATTTGAGATTGAGCAGAGTATTGAAGCTCCAGCAGAGATCAAAGCACTCGCAGATCAACGCCGACAAGCCAAGCTCAACAAAGATTATAGCAAGGCTGACGAGATCAGAGGTCAGCTTACCCAATGATGATGGTCAATGCTTGATGGTAAAGATAGCTACACACTAGAAAAAATTTAATTTTATAACATGATTAACCAATGAAAAAGAGAGTACTTACATGACTCAAACCTACCTCAGATCAACTACATATTGGTAATTATTTTGGTGCAATCAAACAAATCATTGATCTACAGAATCATGCTGATTATGAAGTATATTTGTTTGTGGCATCATTACATGCGTTGACAACTCTCCACGATGCAGATCAATTGCGTGCTAATACAAGATTTTTTATCAAGATGTATTTGGCTTGTGGAGTAGATCCTGATAAGGTGTTTCTCTATGATCAGACTCAGATCCCGGCTCATACACAGTTGAGTCGAGTTCTTTCATGTATTACTCATATGTGATTTATGCAGCGTATGCATGCATACAAAGATGCTGCTGCAAAGTGAGGTAGTGACACATTGAGTGTTGGTACATTTTGTTATCCTATTTTACAGGCTGCAGATATTGTGTTGTATGATGTTGATTATGTTCCTGTTGGTAAGGACCAAAAACAACATATTGAGTATTCTCGTGATATTGCAGAAAAATTTAATCGTCAGTATGGTGATGTCTTTGTATTACCTGAGCCGTTGATTGTTGAAGAAGTTGCCACTGTACCAGGTATCGATGGTCGTAAAATGTCTAAATCGTATGGCAACTATCTTGGCTTGCTTGATGCTCCAGAAGTGCTCAAGAAGAAGATCAAGATGATTGTGACTGATGCATTGCCTATCGAAGCGTCTAAAGATCCAGATACTTGTAATGTGTATAATATTCTCAAACTTTTCCTCAGCCCAGAAGAAGATGCCATCGTGAGAAAACGTTATACTGATTGAGGTCTAGGTTATGGTGTGATCAAGGAAGAGTTGTATCAGAAGGTTGTAGAGTTTGTGACTCCGATTCAGGAGCGTTTTGCTCAGTTGGATGATACAATGATTGAACAAATGTTAATCACCAACTGACATAGGGCCAATGAAATTGCAAGTCACAAGATTGAACAAGTATATAGGGCTGTATGATTGATATAAGATAGACACTATCATCATAGTAATGATATAAAAAACTCTCATCATAGACTGAGAGTTTTTTGATATGATGACGAAATATGGTTTATTCTTTAGATACTGCTTTTTTGGCTGTTGAGGCTGTTTTTTTGACTGCTTTTGATGTGTCTTTGGCGATATCTTTTGCTGCTCCTACGGCAGCCTTGCTTACTGTTTTGATGTCTTTTGCAATGACTTCAGTTTGAGATTTGATTGTTTGTGCTTTTGTTGTAACGACTTCGATCTTGTCGGCTGCCTTTTGTTTGGTTTCTTCGATGACAGTATGTACAAGATCTTTACCCGTATGTGCGGCTTTTTTGGTGGCTTCACTGACTTCTTTTGTTTCTTCAATGACTGCTTTTGCTTTTTCGCTAAAATTCTCAATTGTGAGGTTGTCCATTTCTTTGAGCTTATTGATGACATCTTTGCTCTGTTGGATGATTTCTTTACCATCTTCAATGAGATGTTTGGCTTTGTCAGCACTTGTTTCAGCTTTGGTAAATAGATTTTTGACCCGTTGAATGACTTTTTTCATAACAGATAGTAGATAAAATAAATAACAATAAATTTGACAATGTGATTACTATAGTACTATATACTAGATAAGAGTATCCAAAATGCAAGTCTAGTGTATTGTAGTTTTTAATTTGACAAAATGTAATTCTATCGTTATACTTATATCATGATATGATGCTATGAGACTATTTCTATTATTTACCTATATTAATTTGATTATTATGAAAAAGCGAAGTACAATGATTGTGGTAGCACTGGTTGCTGTAGTAGTGCAACTGAGTGTTGTGATGGCTCAGAATAATCAGAGCTTTTTGAGACAAAACTTAAATAATGCTCCAGAGCTCCCATGATTGAATAGATGAATCTATGATGTCAATACACAGGCTCAGTCAGCAGTAGATAGAGTAATTGGTACTATTTCTGGTTTGGTTAACTGGGTACTAGGTCTATTGGCATTAATTTCGCTTATTATTTTGATCTATACTGGTGTTAAGATGTTGCTCAACTCAAGTGATGATAAGGCAATTGATGAGTGATACAAAACAGCTAAAAATATATTTATTGCATTGTTATTTATCGGTGCATCATGGTTGATTGTTCAGTTTATCTTCTATGTTGTTAAATTATTTGTAGGCTAGTCTTGCAACATTGAGATAGATCAGTATAGTCATAGCAAGTATTTGCTGTGACTTTTTTGATGTTATATATTATACCTACGCCGATTGGAAATCTAGATGACCTGACATTGCGTGGGCTTAAGTTGTTTCAGTCATTGATGGTATTTGCTTGTGAGGATACGAGAACATTCAAAAATCTTCTCAAACACTATCAGATTAACTATAGTGATAAGGCTCTCATTCCTCTCACGAGCTACACCGATGAGCGTCAGATTTTGAATATCATCCAAATGGCTCAGATCTGAGATGTATGAGTGGTATCAGAAGCGGGTACGCCATGACTATCAGATCCTGCCAAAGAGCTTGTCAAATACTGTCGAGAGCAGTGAGTGCAGTTTGAAGTATTACCGTGAGCAAATGCATTGATTCCTGCAGTAGTAGCTTCTCCATGTGATACTACTCATTTTCAATATCATGGATTTTTGCCTACCAAAAAGTGACGTATTACACTCATCAAAGAGATGATTGCTAGTCCATATCCATCGTTTATCTATGAGTCTGTTCATAGGGTAGAAAGTTTATTCAGAGAGCTACAGGATTGCTGATTTCATGGACAGATTGGTGTATTTCGTGAGCTGACTAAACTGTATGAACAAAAGTTGGTTGGTACGGTGGATGAGTTGTCTGCCAAACGAAATAAAGAACTCGTAGCAAAGGGTGAGTTTGTGATTGGGATCTACCCGCATAGGGACAAGGACAAAACCAAAAAGAATAAGTATGAACATAAGATAGTAGCCAATCACCACCACTAACAGTCAACCATATCTTGTATATTACTTCTATCAACTTTTATCATGACATCAATTACACTCAAAGACACACTTGAATCCTCAGATAATATCCAATATGATATCTATCTATCATGACTTACTGAAGAGACAGTGAGAGGTATCTCTGCTGATCAGAACGAACCAGAATGGATGCTCGAGCATCGTCTCAAATCTTTTGAATTACTTAAGACGATGAGTATGCCTACACGATGACCAGATCTGAGCTGACTTGATCTGAGTCAGATAGTCTATTATGCTAGACCTCACAAGGATTATCTTGGTGCTGCAACCAATCGAGATGATGTACCAGAGGAGATCAAAATCAAATTTGATCGTCTTGGAATACCAGAGGCAGAGCGTAGCTATCTTGCATGAGCAGGAGGTCAGTATGATAGTGAAAACGTCTATCATAATCTTAAGCAGAAGTGGGCAGAGCAGGGGGTGATTTTTGAGGATATGGCTCACGCTCTGCAGTCTCATCCAGAATTGGTACGCAAATATTTTATGAAGTTGGTACCAATGACTGATCACTATTTTGCGGCATTGCATGGGGCAGTGTGGTCAGGTGGTACATTTATTTATATTCCATCTGGCGTAGAGGTCACAGAGCCGCTACAGGCATATTTTCGTATGAATACCTATGGAGGAGGGCAGTTTGAGCATACGCTGATCATTGTGGAAGATGATGCAGTAGGGGACTATATCGAGTGATGCAGTGCACCCAAATTTGATAGTAAATCACTGCATGCAGGATTGGTAGAGATTCATGTCGGTAAGAGATCTCGTATGCGTTATAGTAGTGTAGAAAACCGATCTACCAATACATACAATCTCAATACCAAGCGTGCCATTGTAGATGATGATGGATTTATGGAGTGGATCAATGGCAATCTTGGTAGTTGTACAACAATGTTATATCCATGTAGCATTCTCAAGGGTCATAGATCCAAATCTGACCAGATTGGTGTGGTAGTAGCTGCTGCTGGTCAAAATCAAGATACAGGATCCAAGGTCATTCATATCGGTCGTGATACAAGTTCGACGATCATCTCCAAGTCCATCTCCAAGGATGGAGGTATCTCTACGTATCGTGGTATTGTAGATATTCGTGCCAGTGCTACCGGTGCAGTCAACAGTACTGAATGTGATGCACTACTCATGGATGAGCATAGTATCTCTACTACGATCCCACATATTGAGGTCAATAATGATAGCACTGTGATTGCACATGAGGCGAGTGCTGGTAAGGTAGATGAGACACAAGTGTTCTATATGATGTCTCGTGGTCTGGACGAAGAAAAGGCTATGGCTATGATCGTCAACTGATTTGTCGCTCCAGTGATCAAAAAGCTCCCATTGGAATATGCCTGAGAACTTAACAAGCTCATTGAAATGGAGATGGAGTGATCGGTAGGGTAGATAAATAAATTAACATTATATAAAATAACTTGCATTCTCTCTCTTTTGTCCTACTATATTCTTGATGAATCAATTACATCATTATGAGGTTATATCTAAATTTAGCACATATAAGTCCTTATGAGATCAGCTTTATTTCATATTATCATGAATTGAGTATGCTGATAATATAGGCCATTTTATTAGATTATCTGAGTCACTGGGTCTGTATAAGATTTTACTATGCCAATGTAATGTAACAAGCAAAGCATTATCAGTAGCTAGAAATTCGTCTGTAGAGATTATGACTGTCACTAAATTGGAACAATATATTGAGCAATCATGTGATATATTTTATGCTGTTGAGATTACAACATCTAGTATAGATTATAAACATATTACAGTACCCAATAATCAATGTTGAATTGGGTTAATTATGTGATCGGAGAGACATGGTATTGATGAGTCAATTTTGTCTCTTGTACAAGATCATGTTCATGTTCCAATGTATGGTCAAAACTCAAGTATGAACGTCTCTCATGCATGAGCTATTGTTGCATATGAGATTGCCTCAAAGGTAATGTGATCTTCGTAGTATAGTGTGTATCATCTGACTCAGTAGCTATCGTTCATTGTGCGATTGCAAGGTATTGTGCGATGTGAGATAGTCATAGATTACTACTGTAGGGAGTATCATCGTCATTGTGTTTGATAGTATTGTGTAGTGTGATGATGAGGTGACTGGCGTCTTGTATCTCATATGAATATGTCAGATTCTGTCCATATTTATGATAGTTGATCGCTAGTTCGCATACGATACTCTGTCGCAAGGTCGGGTGCAAATCAACACCATAGTCTCATATCCTACTATCTGCTCATGTTGATCATCATAGTAGATACTGCAATGTATATACAATGTTTGCGACTAATGTTGTCTGCTTGAGATTAATTTCTTGTCATTGATCGGCAATTGTAGTGTGGAATTCTTGTAGTTCCTCTACAGCCTTGCTGATATTGTGGGTCCATGCTATATACATCATAATACCACTTGCTTTGTTGCGCATATGGTGGTCAATATTTTCTAATATTATATCCTCAATTGCCTTAGTGTGTATACTTTTGTATTTATTACTGTTTCATGGTGTAGTGTTTGGTAGTTCTAGTGGTGTGTTATTGTATGTCATACTGATGAATAGTAAATAATTATTTGACATTCTATTATAATAATTATTCATTATAAATCAATTCTTTTGAGTGCTCCAATAATTTGGTCTTGTTTTTTGTAGTTCAATCAATATGAATTTAAGCTGATAGTATCTATGCTCTTTATGGGTATCATTATTTACTTACTTACTGATGATATATATGTGATTATGGTTAATAATAGGGATCTGACTAGGTGGTGTGTTGATTGGTGTGGGTGTGCATTATGCTCTGATTCAATCCAAAAGCTCAAGTTATGCAAGACTCAAGCGTGAAATAGAATCCAAATTAGACACTGTTGACCAAGAGATTGAAAAGCGCAAATCACAGGCAGAAGATATCATTCAGCGTGCACAACGTGAGGCTAGCGAAATTGCAAAATCTGCAGAATCTCAAGCTAGTAAGATCAAGGATTTTGCTCAGGCTGAGTCAGCTAAGATTATGTCCAAAGTCGACCAATTACAGTCCAAGCTAGAGGACAAAGAGCGTAAAATTGATGAAAAATATGAGCAACTTGATACTCAAAAGCAGCGTCTTGCTCAAAAAGAAGATGAGGTGAGTCGTGCTCTTGAACAACAACAACACAAACTTGAGTCAATTGCTCAGCTGACTGCTGCTCAGGCCAGAGAGGAGATTGTTGCAATTGCTGAGAGACAATGAGCCAATGATGTACTGCAAATCACCGATAAGTATCGTCAGTTGATTCAACAAGAGACTGAACAAGAAGCGATCAATCTCATCTCCAAGGTAATACCTCGTATTGCTACCAATGCTGTAGCAGAATTTACTGTGACCAATGTAGATCTTCCTACTGAAGAGACTAAGGGAAGATTGATCGGTCGTGAGGGTCGTAATGTATCATATTTTGAAAAATGTACTGGTGTAGAGCTGATTATTGATGATACACCATTGCAGGTGAAGTTATCTTGTTATGATCATGAGAAACGTCGAGTAGCCAAAGAAGTCCTCAAAACTCTCATCAAAGATGGTCGTATCAATCCTGTCTATATTCAAAAGGTATATGACGAAGTAGTGTCAGACATGGATAATTTACTACTCACCAAAGGTAAAGAAGCACTTGCTGAACTCAACATGCCCCCTCAACATCCTGATATTACTCGTATGATTGGTCAGTTCTACTTGAGATATAGTTATGGTCAAAATTTATGGATTCATAGTGTAGAGGTAGCAAAGATGGCTGAGATTCTGGCTAATGAGATGTGACTCGATGGACATCTTGCCAAAAAGGCATGATTACTTCATGATATTGGTAAGGTAGTAGCTAATCAGGGAGAGTCCCATACTGCAATCGGAGCTGATGTATTGCGTAAATATGGCTATGATGAGATCACAATTAACACAGCAGAATGACATCATCATGATGTACCCATGATCAGTCCAATATGATGGGTAGTGGCAGCATGTGATGCAATATCCGCATCTCGTCCTGGTGCAAGATTCAATAGTAAGCAGTTCTTTATCGATAAGATGTGAGAACTCGAAAAACTCATCTCTTCTGTATCTGGTGTAGACAAAGTGCACATTATGCAGGCAGGACGTGAGATCATGATCTTTGTCAATCCTCAGACAGTAGATGATCTTGGAGTACACAAACTCGTAAAAGAGGTGGCTACCAAAGTCGAGTCTCAACTTGATTATCCTGGTATGATTCGTGTGGTCGCAATGCGTGAGACCAAAGTGATTGATTATTTGAGATAATAGGTATTTATTTCATACAGTAACCTGTTCCATTCTACTTTTAATCTTATATTTTTTTACTAATACATGAACCCATTTTCGCTTCTCTATTCTGAAATCATTACTCGCCCTATCTTCAATCTGTTGATTTTGTTGTTGTTGCTACTGGGTGGTAATCTATGATGGGCTATTATTTTGCTTACGATTGTGATTAGATTGGCACTATATCCAGTCACCGCTGCCTGAAATATGATGGGCAAAGAGATGGGCAATCTCACACCCAAAATGCAAGAGCTTCAAGAAAAATACAAAGATCAACCCGAAAAGTTGTCAGAAGAAACAATGAAATTATTCAAAACTGAATGAGTCTGACCTCTCAAGGGCTGTCTTGGTATGTTGGTACAGATTCCTATCTTTTTGTGACTTCTCAATGTGTTGAGATCTCTTTCTACCGAATGAACCAATGTACTCACACAGCTATACTCGTTTTTGTATCCACTAGCTCAAGGATTGTTTACACTAGATACATGAGTACTCAATGTTTCATCAATGTGGTTTGGTATTGATCTGCTTGCCAAGTGAGGGACAGGACATATTGTGATTGTGGTGTTGTGTGCAGTACTTACATTTGTACAGACTAAGATGACAAGCATGGTACAACCAGCTCCAGCTGCCCCTAAGCAGACCTTGCCCAACGGTGAAGCAATGCCTGATATGTCTGGTATAATGAAATATATGGCGTATTTTGTAGCATTTATGATGTGATCATTTGCGTATAGTGTGCCCGCTGGTGTAGGACTATATCTACTTACTACTACATTATTTGGGGTAGTGCAGTTTGTGATTCAATATTGGGAGCTCATCAAGGTAGAAGTCCGCACATGATACCAAATCTTGACCAAATAACTCTCTCGTATCACTCTCACAAATTACTTGATTTTTGAAATTTTTCCGTTAGTATGATGGTATATGTGAGCATGGTATGCTGCAATGGTTGTACTTGGTTACCGTATCATAACTTAAATCAATAGTATATAAAAAGAAATAAGATAGCTCTATCATTCACCCCACTTTACCCCTACTACAACATCCAATGACTAAGATATTTCATAATGTAACCTATGACAGCGATGTCAATGCTTGTTATATTACACTGAATACCAATCCAGTGGTTGATACCATCCAAAGTGAGACTGATTGTTGGGTAGATGTAGCTGCAGATGGTAGTCCAGTGGGCATAGAGATTCTCAATGCCAATCAACATTTTGGACTTATCAACAGTATTCTACTTACGTATAAATCACTAGAAGAAGCTAAAATCCCTTGATTTTTGAAATTTTTCCTTTAGTATGATGATATGTTTTTACTCCTCATTATACTGTACTGATGGACTCTATTATATTAAACAAAAAAGAATCTTCTGTTAGTGTTATTGTGTCTCAGTATATTGAGCTTTTGATGCAATCAAAGAATCAGCGCAATAGTAAATCAATAAAAACAATTATTGATGAATTATGACTTAATAAAAAAGTAGTATCAATAGATAGCTTAAGTATTGATCACGATCAACTTATATACTAAATAACTATGAGATATTATATCTTTGATACATCATTTTTAATTGCTTTATTGAAACTAGATGACAGTAATCATCACAAAGCAATTGATATAATTGAACAGTTTGACTTGGCGATTGTTCAGTTTTTTATTAATCCACTTATTTATTGAGAGACTCTTACTGTTTGTAAAGTTAGAACTATAGATTATTGTATTCCTATTTTTGATCGCTTTTTATCAGAGATAAAGGCCAAAGTCATCAATTGTAATTTTGAAGAATATCATTCTGCATGCAAAAGTAGTATCACAAAAATGTCTGTTTGTGATTGGTCTGTAGTATGTGATGCTAAAAAATATGACGCCATTCCTCTTACGTTTGACGAGGAGCTCATGAGAGAGTATCTCAAATAGGCTTTTTGTTTTGATGTAAGTCAAGCTCAATACTTCATTTTGATCTTGATCTGATAGATAAGATGGTTATACACTTGTTTCGCCGTAGCTTCACAAGCTCGGATCAATGCTCCCACCTCTCATCCTCATTCATTGTTATCATATTAGATCGATGTAAGTATGTGCTTGTGCACTGCTCAATCGTATCGGCAACGACATTATTTGTTATATGTACTCAAAAATCACTTGATTTTTGAAATTTTTCCGTTAGTATGATAATACATTTGAGTAGGGTATGCTGTGATGGTTCTACTTGATTACCGTATCGAAGCTCAAATCGATGCATAGTGGATGCGACTCATTGCGTATAAAAACCCCATATCATCCTTGCTTCAAAACGAGAAAATATGTAATATTACACGCTGATAGTCAGATATTTTATCTCTTTATATGTACTAGGTTATGAAATTAAACACATTGAGAAAATACAGGACATTTACGTATGACCCCAAAGGCAAACCTTTGGCAGTGACATTGAATCTAAAAAATCCAAAAATGAGAAGTTTTTTTGAAACATTGATGGAAGATTTTGAAGATACACTAGTAGCCATGGAGAGGCAGGATGAAGAAGGAATCCCGTGGGAAACTGTAAAAGCAAATTTAGAAGCTAAACGTAAAGCATGAGTTACACTATAATTATCAAAAAAAGTGTAGAGAAAGAACTCAAAAAATTACCAAATCATGTACAAAAAAGAATTGAAAACAAAATAGAACAACTTAAAACACAGCCAATTCCTCAGGGGAGCACTCAGCTTACCAACTTTGAAATGGAAGGGCTTGATTACGAACAACTATACAGACTGAGAGTTGGAGATTATCGTATGATTTACGCAGTTGAACATGATATCATCACCATTACAGTAGTCAAAGTAAAACATCGCAGAGAAGCATATCGCACATAATAACAATCATTTTATCCCTTTACCCCAAAACAATCATGGAAAACAACAACACAAATCTACAGCTCAACGAGCAACCCACATCACAAACACCTTCCTCACCCACACGAAAGTCCAAATTCCGCCAAAGCGTGGCTGCCGTCCTCGCCTCTGCACAGACACTCGTGCCAAGTGCTGCCACTACCGCAGGTCTAGCCGGAGGAGCTGCAATGCTTGCAAGTTGTGAGACAGAGCAGGTGGACCCAGTTAATCCTATATCCAATGAACTAACTCCACAGCAAAAATTATTT
>Ga0209812_10002193_pt1 | contig 12021 bp, 7 predicted proteins | sample JI71714BDNA_FD_187502 | JGI IMG/M metagenome (GOLD analysis project Ga0209812, IMG submission 187502) | Wastewater effluent complex algal communities from Wisconsin, to seasonally profile nutrient transformation and Carbon sequestration -... | ecosystem: Engineered > WWTP > Effluent > Algae...
ACGCTGCGCGTGCTGTTCGGCGTCAACGCGCTGGCGCTGCTGGCGTTCGGCGTGTTCTGGAGTCCGTTCATGGCGTGGTGCCAGCAGGCGTTCGCCTGACCGGTACACGACAATAAAACGCGATGCGGGCTTGCAATATCCCGCGCGCATCGCGATAATTCCGCTTCTGCTGCGGGGTGGAGCAGTCTGGCAGCTCGTCGGGCTCATAACCCGAAGGTCGCAGGTTCAAATCCTGCCCCCGCTACCAAGTTCAAGCAGCGATCGCTTCCACGGGATTGTTGCAGGGCTAGGGCCGCGAAATCCGCTGTTCCCGGGTTTCGCAATCCAGCGTCATCGGAAAAGGGCCCATCGGGCCCTTTCTCGTTTCCGGGATTCCGTTTTCCCGGGCTCGCTGTCCCCGTAACTCGATTGGATGCAACGTGACCGACAAGGCTGACGAAATCGCCGCGCTGCTTTCGCCCACGGTGGAATCGCTGGGGCTGGAGCTGCTGGGCATCGAATACCTGCCCGCCGCGGGCGGTTCGGTCGTGCGCCTGTACATCGACATGCCCGCCGGCGACGACTCGCGCCACGTCGGCATCGAGGATTGCGAGGCGGTGAGCCGCGAGGTGTCGGCGCAGCTGGATGTCGCCGATCCGATCAGCGGCAATTACACGCTGGAAGTGTCTTCGCCCGGGATCGATCGCCCGATCTTCGGTGCCGCGCAGTTCGCGCGCGTCGTCGGCGAGAACGCGAAGGTCGTGCTGAAGTTGCCGCAGGACGGGCGTCGTCGGTTGCAGGGCAGGGTCGAGCGGGTCGAGGGCTCGACCGTGGTGTTCGCGCTGGATGCCGGCGAGTTCGCCGTCGACGCGGCCAACATCGACAAGGCGAGGCTGGTGCCGGACTGGATCGCGCTGGGCATGGCGCCCGCCGTGGACGATTCCGGGCGCGATGCGCGGCCCGGCAAGCAAAAGAAGAAGCCGGCGGGCAAGAAACCCGCGGCGAAAGCACCAACCAACGACAAATCCACCAACAGCAGGGCGGCGCGCAAGCCGTCCGATGCGGAGTAAGCGTAAATGAGCAAGGAATTGTTGCTTGTCGTCGATGCAGTGGCCGCCGAGAAGGGCGTGCCCGAATCGGTGATCCTCGAGGCGATCGAAGCCGCGCTGGCGTCGGCGGCGAAGAAGCGCTACGCCGAGCAGGACGTGCTGGTACGCGTGCAGATCGACCCCAAGGACGGCAGCTACGAGACCTTCCGTCGCTGGGAGGTGGTGGCGGACGACGTGGTGATGGAATCGCCGGATCGCCAGGTGCGCCTGATGGACGCCGTCGACGAGAGCGAGGACGCCGAGGTCGGCGACTACATCGAGGAGCAGATCGAGAACCCGGACTTCGGGCGCATCGCCGCGCAGGCCGCCAAGCAGGTGATCGTGCAGCGCGTCCGCGAGGCCGAGCGCGCGCAGGTCGTCGATGCCTGGAAGGATCGCGTGGGCGAACTCGTCACGGGCGTGGTCAAGCGCGTCGAGCGCGGCAACATCTATGTCGACCTGGGCGGCAACGCCGAGGCGATCATCGCCAAGGACAAGGGCATCCCGCGCGACGTGCTGCGCACCGGCGACCGCGTGCGCGGCTACCTGTTCGACGTGCGTTCCGAGCCGCGCGGGCCGCAGCTGTTCATCAGCCGCGCCGCCCCGGAATTCATGATGGAACTGTTCAAGCTGGAAGTGCCGGAAGTCGGCCAGGGCCTGGTCTCGATCATGGCCTGCGCGCGCGACCCGGGCGACCGCGCCAAGATCGCGGTGCTGGCGCACGACAACCGCACCGATCCGATCGGCGCCTGCATCGGCATGCGCGGTTCGCGCGTGCAGGCGGTGACCAACGAGCTCAACGGCGAGCGCGTCGACATCATCCTGTGGAGCGACAACGCCGCGCAGTTCGTGATCAACGCGATGGCGCCGGCGGAAGTGCAGTCGATCATCGTCGACGAGGACAAGCACTCGATGGACCTGGCGGTCGCCGAGGACAAGCTGGCGCAGGCGATCGGCCGCGGCGGCCAGAACGTGCGCCTGGCCAGCCGCCTGACCGGCTGGCAGCTCAACGTGATGACCGCCGACCAGGTGCAGGCGAAGTCGGAGGCCGAGCAGGCCGCGTCCCGCCAACTGTTCATCGACAAGCTGGAAGTGGACGAGGAAATCGCCGGCATCCTGGTGTCGGAAGGCTTCAACAGCGTCGAGGAAATCGCCTACGTACCGGTCGGCGAACTGCTGGCGGTCGAGGGCTTCGACGAGGACATCGTCGAGGAACTGCGCTCGCGTGCCCGCGACGCGCTGCTCAACGACGCGCTGGCGGTCGAGGAAGGGTTGGAGGAACACCAGCCGGCCGAAGACCTGTTGTCGCTGGACGGCATGGACGAGGCCACCGCCTACGCCCTGGCCGAACGCGGCATCCGCACCCGCGAAGACCTGGCCGAGGCCGCCACCGACGAGATCGAGGACGTGGAAGGCATGGACGGCGAACGCGCCGCGGCCCTGATCATGGAAGCGCGCAAGCACTGGTTCGAATGAGTTCCGCAGGGCGGGCCGCGGCCCGCCACGCCTGATTGGCTGGCGGGCTCGGGCCCGTCCTACAATCGCCCGATTCTCCATTGATATCCGGCCGCATCCATCGCGGCCAAAGACACCGGAATCCGAATGTCGCAGCAAACCACCATCCGCAAGCTGGCCGAACTGGTGAACACGCCGGTCGAGAAACTGCTGGAGCAACTGGCCGAGGCCGGCATGAGCTTCAGCGGCCCCGACCAGGTCGTCACCAGCATCGAGAAAGTCAAGCTGCTGGGCTTCCTCAAGCGTTCGCACGGCAAGAGCGACAGCGCCGCCGACGAAGCCGCGCCCGGCAAGATCGTGCTCAACCGCAGCCGCAAGCAGGAAATCACCGTCGGCGGCGGCGGCAAGACCGGTCGCGGGCCCAGCACGATCGACGTGGTCGTGCGCAAGAAGGTCACCCTGAACAAGCCGGGCGCGGGCGGGGCGATCGATCCCGATTCCGAAATGGCCGAGATCCACCGCAAGCTGGCCGAGTCGCGCCAGCGCAACGAGGCCGAACAGCAGGCATTGGCGGCCAAGGATCGCCAGCGCGCCGAGGAAATCGCCGAGCGCAAGCGCCTGGAAGAAGCAGAGGCCGAGCGTGCGCGCCTGGCCGCCGCGGAAGCCGCGGCGCTGGAGGAGTCGGGCAAGCCGAAACCCGGCCACCACGGCCATCCCAAGCCGGCACCCGCGCGCGAAGCCGACAAGAACGCCGCCAACAAGGGCAAGACCGCGCATCGCGGTTCGCACGCGATGGTCGCGAGCGTGGAAGACGACGACAACACCGCGCGCTTCGCCGGCCAGTTGCACCTGTCCGCCTCCGATCGTGCGCGCCGCAGCAGCAGCGCCAACACGCGCGGCAAGCCGAAGCAGCGCCAGCGTTCGCTGGACCAGTCGCGCACCGGCACCGGCTTCCAGAAGCCGGTGGCCCCGATGGTCCGCGAGATCGCCATCGGCGATGCGATCACCGTCTCCGACCTCGCCCAGAAGCTGGCGCTGAAGGGCGGCGACGTGGTCAAGCAGCTGTTCAAGATGGGCGTGATGGCCACCATCACCCAGACCATCGACCATGACACCGCGGTGCTGGTGACCGAAGAACTCGGCCACAAGGCAGTCCACGCCGACGCCGGCGACGCCGAGAGCGAACTGCTGGCGCATGTCGAGGCGGTGCAGGGCGACCAGGCGCAACGCCCGCCGGTGGTCACCATCATGGGCCACGTCGACCACGGCAAGACCTCGTTGCTGGATTACATCCGCACCACCAAGGTCGCCTCCGGCGAAGCGGGCGGCATCACCCAGCACATCGGCGCGTACCACGTGCAGACGCCGAAGGGCACGATCAGCTTCCTCGACACCCCGGGCCATGCCGCGTTCACCCAGATGCGCCAGCGTGGCGCGAAGTTGACCGACATCGTGATCCTGGTGGTCGCCGCCGACGACGGCGTGATGCCGCAGACGATCGAGGCGATCAAGCATGCGAAGGCAGCGAAGGTCCCGCTGATCGTGGCGATCAACAAGATCGACAAGTCCGACGCCGATCCGTCGCGGGTCAAGAACGACCTGCTGGCGCACGACGTGGTGGCGGAAGAGTTCGGTGGCGACACCCAGATGGTCGAGCTGTCGGCGAAGACCGGCCTGGGCGTGGACGACCTGCTCGACGCGATCTCGCTGCAGGCCGAAGTGCTCGACCTCAAGGCCGTGTTCGAGGGCCGCGCCAGTGGCGTGGTGATCGAATCGGCGCTCGACAAGGGCCGCGGCCCGGTCGCGACGGTGCTGGTGCAGCAGGGCACGCTCGCCAAGGGCGACTACCTGGTGTGCGGTATCCAGTACGGGCGCGTCCGCGCCCTGTTCGACGAAACCGGTTCGCAGGTGGCGCAGGCCGGTCCGTCGATCCCGGTGCAGGTCCTGGGCCTCTCCGGCGTGCCCGAATCCGGCGATGACTTCGTGGTCGTGGCCGATGAGCGCTTGGCCAAGGACGTGGCCCAGCAGCGCGACGCCAAGCGTCGCGAGACCCGCCTGGTCGCCGCCGCGGGCAACCGCATGGAAGACATCATGGCGCAGATGGGCGAGGGCGCTTCGCAGCAGACCCTCAACCTGGTGGTCAAGGCCGACGTGCACGGTTCCATGCAGGCCCTGCGCGAGGCCCTGACCGGCCTGTCCAACGAGCAGATCCGGATCAACGTGATCGGCTCCGGCGTGGGCGGCATCACCGAGTCCGACGCCCAGCTGGCGGCCACCTCCAAGGCCACCGTGATCGGCTTCAACGTGCGTGCCGACGCCTCCGCGCGCCGGGTGATCGAAGGCAACGGCGTCGACCTGCGTTACTTCTCGATCATCTACGACGTCATCGACCAGGTGAAGCAGGTCGCGTCGAACGTGCTGGGCAAGGAAATCCGCGAGGAGATCATCGGCATCGCCCAGGTCCGCGACGTGTTCCGCAGCTCCAAGTTCGGTGCGGTCGCCGGTTGCATGGTCATCGAGGGCGTGGTCAAGCGCAGCAAGCCGATCCGCGTCCTGCGCGACAGCGTGGTGGTGTTCGAGGGCGAACTTGAATCGCTGCGCCGCTTCAAGGAGAACGTGGACGAAGTCCGCGTCAACACCGAGTGCGGCATCGGCGTGAAGGCGTACAACGACGTCAAGCCGGGCGACCAGATCGAATGCTTCGAGCGCATCGAGGTGCAGCGCACGCTGTAAGGCGTGCCCGCAACCCCGATGGCGCAGAAGTCATTCCACCGTACCGACCGGGTCTCGGCGCAATTGCGCCGGGAGCTGGGCACCCTGGTGCACGCGGCCGTGCGCGAGCATGGCCTGTGCTCGACCAGCGTGTCCGACGTCGAGGTCACCCGCGACATGGCGCATGCCAAGGTCTTCGTCACCGTGTTGCTGGCCGACAAGGCCCTGGAGACGGTCAAGGCACTCAAGGACCTGGCACCGGAGATCCGCTACCAGCTTGCGCGCGCGATGAAGTTGCGGCATGTGCCGGAGCTGCATTTCCACTACGACGAGTCGGTGGATCGCGGCGAGCGCATCGATACCCTGTTGCGCGACGTCCGCGCCAGTGACGACGCCGACTGACCCCGCGCCGCCGCGCCGCCCGCGCACGGTCTTCCGCGGGCTGGATGGCATCCTGCTGCTCGACAAGCCGCAGGGCCTGTCGTCCAACCAGGCCCTGCAGCGCGTGCGCCACCTGTTCCGCGCCGAGAAGGGCGGCCATACCGGCAGCCTCGATCCGCTCGCGACCGGCCTGCTGCCGGTCTGTTTCGGCGAGGCCACCAAGATCGCCGGTGGCCTGCTCGGCGCGCGCAAGGCCTACGAGACCGTGGCCCGGCTCGGCATCACCACCGATACCGACGACGCCGAGGGCCAACCCCTGCGCGAGCGCCCGGTGCCGGCGCTGTCCATCGACCAGATCGACACCGCGCTCCGGAAGCTGACCGGGCGCATCCGGCAGCGCCCGCCGATCTATTCCGCGCTCAAGCGTGGTGGCGAGCCGCTGTACGCCAAGGCCCGCCGCGGCGAGGCGATCGAGGTCGAGGAACGCGACATCGAGGTCCACGCCTTCGACCTGCTGAATGCCGCCGACCTGCTGGATGGCCAGCTCGAGAACGGCGCATCGCCGACGCTGCGTTTGCACATCGAGTGCGGCTCCGGGACCTATGTGCGCAGCCTGGTGCGCGACCTCGGCGAATTGCTGGGGTGCGGCGCCCACGTGGCCGAGCTGCGCCGGCTCTGGGTGGATCCGTTCCGCGAGCCGCGGATGTGGACCTTGCCCGCGTTGGAAGACCTCCGCGAGCACGCGGGCGAACGCGTGCTCGAGGCGTGCCTGTTGCCGGTCGAGGCCGGGATGGCCTCGTGGCCATCAGTGCGGGTCAGCGAGGTCCAGGCGCAACGGCTTGGCCGCGGCCAGGGCTTGCGCGGGCCGTACCGGCCGGCCGGGCAGGTCGCGGTACTGGACGAGCACGGGCGTGGCCTGGGACTCGGCGAAGTCGACGGCGACGGCGGCCTGCGGCCTTCGCGCCTGTTCCGCTGGGCGGTGGCGACCGGCAAGCCCGCTGGCGCGACAGGCTGAGCCGTTGCGATCCCGCGTTGCCCGGTCCCCGCCATGCGGGCTATAATCCCGCTGCTCCCCGGAGCGGTTTCACGTTCCAACCCATCCATCACGATTCCATCCACGGCGAGCCGTGCGGTGCGGCGTCCCATCGGGACGCACGTTCCTGCCGGCCACGCGACGACGAGGCAAGCATGTCCATCGATTCCCAGAAAGTCATCAACGAACACAAGCGCGGCGACAACGACACCGGCTCCCCGGAAGTGCAGGTCGCCCTGCTCACCGCCCGCATCGAGATGCTCACCGAGCACTTCAAGGCGCACAAGCAGGATCACCACAGCCGTCGTGGCCTGCTGATGATGGTCAACCGCCGCCGCAGCCTGCTCGACTACCTGCACCGCAAGGATGCCGAGCGGTACAAGGCGCTGATCGGCAAACTCGGCCTGCGTCGCTGATCGAAACACCCGCCGCGGCGCAGCAATGCGCCGCGGTTCGTTTTTGAGCCATCGCAACACCTTCATCGCGGCCCGGCCGCATCCCGCATCGGTTCACGATGCAACGCACGGAGCGGGGCTCCGCTGCGTCGACGACCCAAGACATCCAAGGATTCCCACGTGGCGAAGATCAGCAAGTCCTTCCAGTACGGCAACCAGACCGTCACCCTCGAAACCGGCGAGATCGCCCGCCAGGCCGGCGGTGCCGTGATGGTCTCGTGCGACGGCACCGTCGTGCTGTGCACCGCGGTGGCGGCCAAGACCCAGCGCGAAGGGCAGGACTTCTTCCCGCTGACGGTGGATTACCAGGAGAAGTTCTACGCCGGCGGCCGCATCCCGGGTGGCTTCTTCAAGCGCGAAGGCCGCGCCACCGAGAAGGAAACGCTGACCAGCCGCCTGATCGATCGCCCGATCCGTCCGCTGTTCCCGGACGGTTTCCGCAATGAGGTCCAGGTGATCGCGACCGTGATGTCGCTGAACCCGGAAGTCGACGGCGACATCCTTGCCCTGATCGGCTGCTCTGCGGCAGTCGCCCTGACCGGCGCGCCGTTCGATGGCCCGATCGGCGCTGCCAAGGTCGGTTACAGGAATGGCCAGTACCTGCTCAACCCGACCGTCAGCGAGCTCAAGGAATCGCAGCTCGAGCTGGTCGTCGCCGGTACCAAGGACGCGGTGCTGATGGTGGAATCCGAAGCCGCGGAACTGTCGGAAGACGTGATGCTCGGCGCGGTGGTGTTCGGCCACCAGCAGATGCAGGTCGCGATCGACACCATCAACGCGCTGGTCGCCGAAGCCGGCAAGCCGAAGTGGACCTGGGCAGCGCCTGCCGCGAGCGCGGGCCTGGTCGACGCGCTGAAGGCCGCCATCGGCGATCGCCTGACCCAGGCGTTCGCGGTGCGCGACAAGCTGGAGCGCAAGGACGCCATTTCCGCACTGAAGAAGGACGTGATGGCCGCGCTGGCGGAGCAGGCTGAAGCCAACGGCTGGAAGGCCGCCGAGCTGGCGAAGGAATTCGGCGAACTCGAATACCAGACCATGCGCGACGCGGTGCTGGCCACCAAGGTCCGCATCGACGGCCGTGCGCTCGACACCGTGCGCCCGATCGCCTCGAAGGTCGGCATCCTGCCGCGCGTCCACGGCTCCTCGCTGTTCACCCGCGGCGAGACCCAGGCGATCGTCGCGGTGACCCTCGGTACCGCGCGCGACGGCCAGATCATCGATGCCGTCGGTGGCGAGTACAAGGAACACTTCCTGTTCCACTACAACTTCCCCCCGTACTCGGTGGGCGAAGCCGGCCGCATGATGGGCCCGAAGCGCCGCGAAATCGGCCATGGACGCCTTGCCAAGCGCGGCGTGCTGGCCGTCATGCCGACCATGGAAGCCTTCCCGTACACCATCCGCGTGGTCTCCGAGATCACCGAGTCGAACGGCTCGTCCTCGATGGCCTCGGTCTGCGGTTCCTCGCTGGCGCTGATGGACGCGGGCGTGCCGGTCAAGGCACCGGTCGCCGGCATCGCGATGGGCCTGGTCAAGGAAGGCAACGACTTCGTCGTGCTGTCCGACATCCTCGGCGACGAGGATCACCTGGGCGACATGGACTTCAAGGTGGCCGGCACCAGCAACGGCATCTCCGCGCTGCAGATGGACATCAAGATCCAAGGCATCACCGAGGAAATCATGAAGGTCGCGCTGGCGCAGGCCAAGGCCGGCCGCCTGCACATCCTCGGCGAGATGGCCAACGCGCTGACCGCGCCGCGCGCCGAGTTGTCCGACTTCGCGCCGCGCCTGATCACCATCAAGATCCACCCCGACAAGATCCGCGAAGTGATCGGCAAGGGCGGTTCGGTGATCCAGGCGATCACCAAGGAAACCGGCGCCCAGATCGACATCAAGGACGATGGCACCATCACCATCGCCTCGGTCGATGCCGCCGCCGGCAAGGCCGCCAAGGATCGCATCGAGCAGATCACCTCCGACGTCGAGCCGGGCCGCATCTATGAAGGCAAGGTCGCCAAGCTGATGGACTTCGGCGCGTTCGTCACCATCGCCCCGGGCAAGGATGGCCTGGTGCACGTGTCGCAGATCTCCAACGACCGCGTTGAGAAGGTTGGCGACGTGCTGAAGGAAGGCGACGTGGTCAAGGTCAAGGTGCTGGAAGTCGACAAGCAGGGCCGCATCCGCCTGTCGATGAAGGCCGTCGCCGAAGGCGAAGGCACCGGCGAGTAATCGCCAGCGCCATCGGCGGGACAAGGAAAGCGGGCTTCGGCCCGCTTTTTGTTTGCGCGTTGCACGGAGATCCACGTTTCGATTGACGCATTCCCGATCGCCCAATATGTTGTGGTTGTCGGTTCCGGTGGCTACTACCACTGGATGAAAAGGGAAGCCGGTGCGGCGCGTATCCACGGATGTGGCGCTCATCCCGGCACTGCCCCGCAGCGGTAGATGGAGACGAGGTCGCAACTGGCACTGGGATGGTGATCCCGGGAAGCCGCGACCAAGGAGGCAACGGTTCGCCGATGCCGCATCCATGAGTCCGAAGACCTGCCGACAGCCGCGCGAAGCACGCCGCGCGGTGCCGGCCGACGAATCTCCGGGGGGAGATGGCAGGTGCAGCACGGCCGGTCCGCATGCCCTGCATGCGCGTCGCAGGCCATGCGACCTCGATGCCCGACCCTGCGTTTCCGATGCCATCCGCGCCTGCGAGGGACAGGCAAGGACCGTGCATCACGCATGGAGTCACCCGATGTCCAAGACCTTGCTTGCCGAGGCGCCGATGGCGCCTTCCTTCGACCTGACCCCGCCGCCGACCGCGACCACCATGCGCGTGACCAAGCGCAACGGCGCCAGTGAACCGGTGGATCTCAACAAGATCGTGCGCGCGGTGACCCGTGCCGCCGAAGGCCTGCACGCGGTGGAGCCGATGCGCGTCGCCACCCGCACGATCTCCGGCCTGTACGACGGCGCGACGACCGCCGAGCTCGACGAGCTCTCGATCCGCACCGCCGCGCTGCTGACCGGCGAAGAACCCGAATACGGCAAGCTCGCGGCGCGCCTGCTGGCCGGCGTGATCGCCAAGGAGGTGGCGGGGCAGGAGATCCACGCATTCTCGCAATCGGTGCAGCGCGGGCATGAGGTCGGCCTGGCCAACGACCGCCTGCTGGCTTTGGTGCAGCCCAACGCACGCAAGCTCAACGATGCGCTGGATGTCGCCCTGGATCGCCACTTCGACTACTTCGGCCTGCGCACGCTGTACGACCGCTACCTGCTGCGGCATCCGCGCACGCGCAAGGTGATCGAGACCCCGCAGCAGTTCTTCCTGCGCATCGCCTGCGCCTTGAGCGAAGACGTGCCCGGCGCGCTGGCCTTGTACCGGCGGATGGCCGAACTCGACTACCTGCCGAGCTCACCCACGCTGTTCAACAGCGGCACCACGCATGAGCAGCTGTCGTCCTGCTTCCTGCTGGATTCGCCGCAGGACTCGCTGGAATCGATCTATTCGAAATACGGCGACATCGCCCAGCTCAGCAAGTTCAGCGGCGGCATCGGCGTGAGCTTCACGCGAGTGCGCTCGCGCGGCTCGCTGATCAAGTCCACCAACGGCCACAGCAACGGGATCGTGCCGTGGCTGAAGACGCTGGATTCCTCGGTGGCGGCGGTCAACCAGGGCGGCAAGCGCAAGGGCGCAGCCTGCGTGTACCTGGAGCCGTGGCATGCCGATGTCGAGGAATTCCTGGAGTTGCGCGACAACACCGGCGACGAGGCCCGCCGCACCCACAACCTCAACCTGGCCAACTGGATCCCCGACCTGTTCATGCAGCGGGTCGAGGCCGATGCCGACTGGTCGCTGTTCGATCCGCGCGTGGTGCCCGAATTCACCGACCTGTTCGGCGGGGACTTCGAGCGCGCCTATGCGCAGGCCGAGGCACAGGGCAAGGCGGTCAAGACGATCAAGGCGCGCGAGCTGTACGCGCGGATGATGCGTACGCTGGCGCAGACCGGCAACGGCTGGATGACCTTCAAGGACACCTGCAACCGCGCGAGCAACCAGACCTTGCGGCCGGGCAACGTGATCCACCTGTCCAACCTGTGCACCGAGATCCTCGAGGTCACCTCCAACGACGAAACCGCAGTGTGCAACCTGGGTTCGATCAACCTGGCGCGGCATTTCGACGACGACGGCCTGTTCGACTTCGACAAGCTGGCAGAGACCGTGCGCCTCGCGGTGCGCCAGCTCGACCGCGTCATCGACCTCAACTTCTATCCGATCGAAACCGCGCGCCGCGGCAACCTGCGCTGGCGGCCCGTGGGTCTTGGCTGCATGGGCCTGCAGGACGTCTTCTTCAAGCTGCGCCTGCCGTTTGATGGCGACGAGGCCCGCGCGTTGTCCGCACGGATCGCCGAGACCATCTACTTCCATGCGCTGGAAACCTCCTGCGAGTTGGCGGAAGAACGCGGCCAGCATCCTTCGTTCGCGGATACGCGCGCCGCGCGCGGGGAACTGCAGTTCGATGCCTGGAACGTGGTGCCCGCGAACAGCGAGCGCTGGGATGCCCTGCGCCAGCGGATCAGGCTGCATGGCCTGCGCAATTCGCTGCTGGTCGCGATCGCCCCGACCGCGACGATCGCCTCGATCGCCGGCTGCTACGAATGCGTGGAACCGCAGGTGTCCAACCTGTTCAAGCGCGAAACCCTGTCCGGCGATTTCCTGCAGGTGAACCGCTACCTGGTGGAGGAGTTGAAGAAGCTCGGCCTGTGGACGCCGGAAATACGCGACGCGATCAAGCAGGCCGAGGGCTCGGTGCAGGGCGTGGTGCAGATCCCCGAGACGTTGCGTCATGTCTATCGCACGGCGTGGGAGATCCCGATGCGCGCCCTGATCGACATGGCGGCCGGTCGCGGCGCCTTCATCGACCAGTCG
>Ga0209812_10002195_pt1 | contig 12016 bp, 7 predicted proteins | sample JI71714BDNA_FD_187502 | JGI IMG/M metagenome (GOLD analysis project Ga0209812, IMG submission 187502) | Wastewater effluent complex algal communities from Wisconsin, to seasonally profile nutrient transformation and Carbon sequestration -... | ecosystem: Engineered > WWTP > Effluent > Algae...
TGACGAATGGTATTGTCCAAAAAATTTCCTCCTGGTTGCCATCCAATTACTTTCTTTCCAAAGCTTTGGATATAACGAGTTATTTCTGGAATAAAATTCGAGTTCGTGATTTTCACTTCGTCTGCACCAATATGGATATAGGGCACATCATAAGTGGTACAAAATTCTTTGAGTATATTTTTTACATAAACGATTCCAGAATCACTCTGCATATCTACTTTCATAGCGCGCTTAAATGCTGCACTATGACCGGGCATATCTATTTCTGGCACAAATAAAATATTACGCGCTTTGCAATAAGCAATTAACTCTTTAATTTCTGCTTCGGTATAATACATACCTTTGTTTCGGAGCATATGTTCAGGTGCTGTTAATTGTGGATACTGCTTTATAGCAATACGCCATGCAATATCTTCAGTTGCATGAAAATGGAATACGTTCAACTTGTATTTCGACATGATATCAATTTGCTGTTTAAGCAAATTCATCGACAAATAGTTTCTTCCTACATCAATCATATAACCCCTCCACGCAAAGGCAGGCGCATCTTTGATTTCAACCGCATCAATGGTTTGACCATTTCGCGCCAATTGCTGCAGGGTTTGCATCGCATTAAAGACGCCTTGTTCGGTTGCAGCTTTGATAGTGATTTGATTGGGGCTTACATTTAGTTCGTACCCTTCAGCACCGCCGTCAACTAATTGAATTATCACTTGCTCTTTCAAGGTTTTACCATCCTTTAATTGATAATAACCATCCTTCCAATTCACCTGTTTTGGCATTGGAATCAATGCAGGCTTCGCTGTTAATTCAAATACTTTTGGATAAATCAAATGCCGCCAAAGTTGGTAACCCGCGCCTGTTAAATGCAACCCATCATTGGTATATTTTGAATCTAATAATCCCAGCGCATCTACAAATTTCGAATGCAAATCAATGTACTCGTATCGGTGTTTTGAAGCAGCCGCTTTCAATAATTCATTCGACCGTAAAACTTGAACACCCTTACTTACCTGTCCTGCAAATTTTCCAAAGCTGGCATTAACCGGTAAAATGCTTTCAATATATACTTTAGTACTTGGGCTCTCTTGAAGTATATAATCATTAATGAGTAAAATATTCTTCACCACAGAATCTGGCGATACACCCCTACCCAAATCGTTAATACCAATCATTAAAAAAACTTTGGCAGGCTTACGACTAGTCACTTCTTTTAAGCGATGTAATATACCAGTGGTAATATCTCCGCTGATTCCTCTATTCTTAATTCGAACATCGTTGAATAATTCAGCCCATTCTGATCCATCATTGATGCTATTTCCTAAAAAAATAATATCGCGTTTCGAATCAGGCAATGATTTAAACAAACTATACCGCTGGTGATAATAGGTAGTAAATATTGAATCAGGATAGGTGGGCAATACAACTTGAGCAATACCCGTTAACGACATGCCCAATATCGCTGTACAGAAAAACAAGATTACTTTATAGAAGAAACTAATTTTCATAGTATTATTATTCAACAATGAATTCATCTGCAAAAATCCAAGCAGATTTACCTTCACCTGAATGACCTTTGGGTAATTGATTCAACACTTTTGCAGTAACTCGCACAAACCTTGCTTTTAACGAAGGAAAAGTTGCAGTAAAATTATTAATCACCGACTTTTTTTCCTGTTGTGATATGGGATTAGTAACTGTTTTGATTTCTGTATAATTAACCCCATCTAATGAAACTTCAAACTTCGCCCATTCTGGCATCATGATCCAATCATTATAATTTTGTAAACAACCCAACGACAGTAACTGTATATTTTTTTCTTCTTCTAAATCAACAATTGCAATTAAATCCTTTGCAGCTATTCCATGCCAAAATTTATTAATGGCTGTAGTTCCTTTAATTCCATCTGTTAAAGAATTGGGGCCATCAGCCATATAATACCTGCTAATTGGATGTGTATAATTCACTTTTTTTCCAATGGCTTTATGCAAAGCGAATTGTTGTTCAGCGGGTATTACACTCTTCACTTCTCCGTTCACTACAGTTGCCGCTTTTATTGTTAGGGAAGAATTGATTTTTATAAGGCCTTCGTACAATTGGCTTTTTAAAGATGGCTGATCTCCATTGGTGGTATAATAAATTTGACCTTTATATGCTTCGGTTGAAAGGGTTGCATACAATTCTCCTTCTTTTAAAATAGGTTTTATCTCTACTTTAAAATTCCCTTTACTGTAGTTTAATCCTTTTTGATCAAACCCCTTAAAGTGTTGCTGAAGTCTTTCATTAAAGCCCGTCCAGTCTTTCAATTTTGAAGGACTCCATAACACTTCAGACAAAGCCAACATACGAGGCAACACCATATATTCTACTTGTTTTGGTGTTGTCACATATTCTGTCCAAAGATTGGCTTGGGCCCCTAATACATAGCTGGCTTCTGTTTCAGTCAATTCTTTTGGTAAAGGCTCGTAGTCGTACACTTTCTTAAGTGTATTAAATCCACCTATAGCAATTGGTTCAGAAGCAGGATCTCCTTGATAATGGTCAAAATAAACAGGATTTCCCGGGGTCATCACCACATCGTGTTTCATTTTTGCAGCCGCAATTCCACCTGCTTCTCCTCGCCAACTCATGACGGTTGCATCGGGTGCTAAACCGCCTTCGAGTATTTCATCCCATCCAATGATTTTTCTTTTTTTACTAGTTACAAATTTTTCAATTCGTTTAATAAAATAGCTCTGTAATTCGTCTACATCTTTCAAGTTTTCCTTGCGAATTCTTTGCTGACATTTTGAACATTGTTTCCATGAAGTTTTATCTACTTCATCTCCTCCAATATGTATATACTTTGATGGAAATAATTGAATTACTTCTGTTAATACATCTTCTAAAAAATGAAAAACCGAATCGTTCCCTGCACAGTAATTGGAAGCCATATTGGTGTAGTTGCCTCCTGTTAATGGCAACTGTGGTTGTTGCGTGCAACTTAAAAATGGATAAGAAGCTATGGCAGACGCCACATGTCCGGGCATTTCAATTTCTGGAACAACAGTTATATTTCTTTCCGACGCATAAGTAATAATCTCTTTTATTTGGGCCTGTGTATAATACCCTCCGTAAGTTGGCGCTTCACCTACCTTAGCCTGCGGCCTTGATCCCCACACCAAATTAGTTTGATCAACACGCCATGCACCTGTATTGGTTAGTGTAGGATATTTTTTAATTTCAATACGCCATCCTTGGTCATCTACTAAATGCCAATGAAATGTGTTGAACTTATAGGCAGCTAATAAATCTAAATACTGTTTAATTACATTGGGGCCAAAGAAATGCCTACTTACATCTAAATGCATTCCCCTCCATTTGAATCTAGGATAGTCGGTCACTTTCATGCATGGGACCGTAAGCTTTGCATTGGTTCTTACAGCAGGAAGCGTCTGCAGTAGCGTTTGCATACCATATATAATTCCTGCTGGTGTATTGGCTTTAATCTGAATTGCATTGATTGAAACCGTTAAATGATATCCCTCTTCTCCAATAACGGCATCTTTTATTAATGCAAGCACTATTTTCTGTTTTGCATATTTATTAATGGGCAAATTCAAACCTGATATATCTTGAATAGCATTTCGTAAAAAACTAGCTGCCGATTGCAGTTGCTTTGATTGTGCGGAGAATTCAATTTGGGTTTGTTCATTAATAATAAACTCACCCACATTTTGCAGTAAACTTACCGGAACAGGAATGATACTGATCTGCTTGCTTTGCGCTAATAGGTAAGTTGGGAAAAAGAAAACAATTAATAGATATTTCACTGTTGTTTTTTTAAATGAACTTTTATTTTGAAAGTAGAAGTAGGAAGCTGCTCTCTATTCACCAAATTCCCATCAGTATAAGGCTTCCAATCATAATAAATATATGCTGGTTGTTCTTCACAATCAATCACTACCATTTCGGACCCAGAAGAAATAGATTTACCTAATTGAAGCTTCCCTTTTTGAATTCGCGCTGAAACATCATGAATACCATCTAGTGAAAAACCCCGCAACGCTTTACCATCAGCGGTTGCCAATCCATCTATTGCATGATTAAATGTGATCTGTAATTGTCCATTTGCATATTCTGCACGCAGTGGCAATGGACCGGATGGTACAATGGATAGTCCATACTCTTTATTCAATGCCCATCTTGCTAAACGTTCTCCCACAATTTTTTTATTAGTGGGATGCACATTGTCTTTTAATCCATAATCGGTACAAACAGCCATACCAGAATAAGAAACTCGTTCCAATATTTTTCTTTGCTCGTCTCTAAATAAATGCCAGTATTGTCCTTTGTATTTTACAGAATCAATAGCACTCAATTGCACAAAGAAATAGGGCAACATGGGTTGTTTAAATCGCCCCCTAAAATTTTGCACCATTAACTGCGTTAAAGCACCGTACTCATAAACACGCTCCAATTCCTGTGCATTGCTTTCTCCTTGGTAATTGATAATACCCTTAATGGCCAATGGAAATAAGGGTTTGATGCCTGCTTCGTATACATGACCCGGCTTAAAGGGATGATTGGTTCCTGTACGTAAATTTTGATTGCCCCTCTCTTTTACCCATACTGGAATAGCTGGATTGGTTAACCATGGTTCAGTTGCTTTAGCTGCAAATCGCGAATCCGATTTCAATGCATCCACTCCTATAAAAGTTTCCAACGGCGCACCTGCTATTGATAAATTAATAAGGCCGATTGGCACTTTTGTAGTTTCAACAATTGATTTTCCATAATAATAAGCCACGGCACTCATGGCCCTGAAACTATTGCTATCACTCACTTGCCAACTAGTAAGCGCAAAGAATTTTTCGGGTTGCATCATTTGCAAAACCGAATCAGAATAATATTGGTTGAAAATATTTTTTCCCGCGTATGTTGGATTATAAAATCGGAGTAAAGGTTGATTGGCTGTTGCAATTGCTTCGCGATAATACATTTCGCGTTGCATGGGCCACTCCATATTGCTCTGACCTATGCATATCCAAATATCACCCATCAACACATTGCTGATCAGTATATTTTTTTTACCAGAGATTATTTTTATCTCACGGGGCAGTGTACTCGCTGATTGTGCAGGCAAATAAACACTCCAAGTGCTATCGCCCTTCACGCGCGCAGATACAGTAACGGTGAGCTGTTCCACAGCGGATGCAACTCTCTGCTCCACAGCTGAAGCAAGTGCTGACGAGGATGGCGATAGCGTCACCTGAACTCTTGCACCTGGCAAACCTTTGCCCCATATATGAATCGGCTGATCGCGTTGCAACACCATATGGTCGGTAAATATTTTATTGACGCTCAATACGGCTACTTCGCGAGAAAGCTGCGCCATTAGCAGAGTCTGAGTCATAAAGTTTTGCAATACAACCCAACAAAACACTATCCCAACTCGCAACAACGCCTTCATGACAAATACGATTTGAGTATTTGCATACAATACCATTCTTGTCTTGGTAAATGAAATGGCCCTTTGTATAAATTTCCTTTTGCCGTTTGCGCAATAGTTCCATCACGATGCAAATAACCAAACCATTCTCCGTGTTGCATATCTAAGAAGTGTGCATAAGCATAATCATGAACCAGCTTATGCCACTCTGCATATTTTTGATTGCCCGTCATTAAATAAGCCAACAATGTAGCAATGATGACTTCATTATGTGGCCACCAAAATTTCATGTCTTGCCAATACTCTTGTACGGGCTTATTATAAACATCTCTAAAATAAAGGATGCCACCTTGCTCTTTGTCCCATCCTCGCTCCCACATATAATCTAACATTCTGCAACCCAAGTTGATTAAGTGCGGATCATTATTTCGGTGCTTGGCTTCGTGTAATATAAACCACGCCCCTTCCATGGCATGACCTGGATTCAACGTGCGCCCATCTATATGATCAATGATGGAACCATCTGGTGCCACTTGTTCCATTACACATTGTATATCGTCTTTTACAAAATAGCGTTCTATTTCATGTATCCATTTTGTAATCCATTCATCGCAAGGATCATGGCCAATAGTGTCTCTTAATTGCTGCGCTGTATTCATCATGATCATAGGAACGCCAATACCCTTACTGGGTCTGGTGTTGGTGTACTTGGGCTGTAATAATCCTGGCGTGGTTGCATATTGAATACACAAATCAAATACCCGTCTTGCATTATCCGCTGCTGTTGCATCTCCTGAAGCTTTTGCATAAGCGGCGGCTGCAATCACATAAAATGTCTCTGAAAAAAAATACCTACGCTTACGAATGGGTTTGCCATCACGGGTTACATGAAAAAACATTTGCCCATCGGTATCAAAACAATATTTATTTAGAAAATCATATCCGAGTTTGGCGCCTGCTAACCATTCTGGTTTTTGCTCTACCGTATTGTATAAGGTAGACAACATCCAAGTTGCTCGCCCTTGTATCCATACTGCTTTATCGTCGTCAATTAATGTTCCATCGGCATCACACATCAATAAAAATCCACCATGCTCCTGATCATACGATCTAGGAAACCAAAAAGGGATGGTACTATTTAATAATTGATTACTATAAAAAGCCGCAAGCTCTTCTAATTCTTTGGTAGAGTACATCATATCAATTCAAATGCTATTTTATTATTGACGCTACTGGTACTTTTACAAAATACAAATCTTTAGTTCCTTCGTATAATATACCAATGGTTTCTGCATCAATTTGTGTTAATGATGAATAACCATAACAATTGCGCTCATCAACTAATAATTGATTGGCTGGCAACCAGGTTTGTCCTAAATCTAAACTGGCTTTAATGGTAATATCATATCTACCACTGGTAGTATTTGGATTGCTAAAAAATAATACTTCCTTCAATACGCCTTTTACTTTTACATTGGCTTTAATTAAACTGCCCATACAAACTGGATCTTGTAATGCATTGTATGATGTTGAATGCTCTGTCCAGCTGGTACCTAAATTAGTAGTGGTAGCAACACTTCTATACGACCCTCGATTGTCTCGCATATTCAACATTAATGTACCCGCAGTGGTTTCTACTACCTGACTCTCTGTTGTATTTGATTTAGGCCCATTTAAATTTCCCACCCAATTAGCGCCATGATCGGCACTATAAATAATGGTTGAATAAGGCATTTTATTTTCATTCCAATATTGTGCAGCAAAAACCAATTTTCCATCTTTCATTGCAATCCCCGAACCTGGTCCATTAAAAAATAAATGCCATTTCGGATTCTTAATTTGTGGAGTAATGGTATACGGTGCAGACCAAGTAATTCCATCGTCATCACTGCTGACCAATACAAATTGTCCCGTAGTGTCTGGAGAAATACCAGGCAATGATCCTGCAATTGAACGATTGCCCTTGCTCCATAATGCAGCTACCCATATTTTTTTGGTAATGGGATCAAAGAGTATGGCTGGATCACCCACTCCGTTGTTGTCGTGTGGCGCGCCCATATCCATGATTACTTTCATTGGCTCCCAAGTTTTTCCATTATCAGTGGATCTGCTTAAACCCACATCTATATTGCCTGGTAAGTCTGCGCTATTTTTATAGCGAATATCATAGACCGATAATAAGGTTCCTTTATTGGTAGTAACTATACCGGGTATGCGATAGGTATTTACATTGTCGTCTCCTGCTTTGCGAACGGTTGATCCTTTTAGTTTGGCATAGTTGCCTGCAGGTTGAGTAATGGTAATTGTTTTGCCATTCTTCTGTAACAATTCAGCTGCACGCAACTCCATGGTTTGATCAATAGAAGCATCGCTTTTAAGCGTAACACTGAACCAGATAAAATGCAGCCCGGGCGCCAACTTCAATGTTAGTGGCACATTAAAATTGGCACTAGCGGGCTTATAATTCCAAAGGGGGATATTGGTAGAAAAGGGTTCAGCACTGGTTTGATACGCAGTTATATTTTCGATATCACTAATGGCATTCGCATTAATACTACAATTGATTCCACTAAATTCTTGCGTTGCATTGTCTGTTGGAATAAAAATATTCACTCGCATGATGGCATTAGTTAACAACCCTTTTAATACTGGAATATCAGGTGTATAGGCGGATGCTTTTATTTCACCTGCAACAGGTGTAGTTGATTTTTTTGCACAGCCTACTGCTGGTATCATTAACATTAGTAGTAAACTGTATAAAATATTTTTTTTCATTTTTATTGAATTATGCTTCTATAAAATCATTGTGCTTCGGGCGCAAGACAGTTAATTGTAATACAAGCGCAGCAACTACTACAATAGCCATCATGGCAAAGTCTTTACCCAGGCTTCCTGCATCGGAACTCTTCCCTAATACGTTTGTAATAAATGCACCTGCAAATACCCCAGTCATATTCATGAGTCCGTAAGCAGTTGCCCTATGTTTAGATGAAATAAATTGACAGAGAATGGGCATATTATTGGCATCGAACATTCCATAGCCAAATCCAAAAAAGAACACAGCTCCTACTAAATGAATCATGGAACTACCTAAACCAATCAATAACAAAGCGGGTATGGTCATGGCTAATCCAATGGCACTGGTGTAGACTCTTCCACGAATATTTTTTTGCACCCATTTATCGGAAAGGATTCCACCAAAAATGACTCCTAAAAATGAGGATGCGGCAATTGTAATGGTAGAGAGTGGCCCTGCTTGTGACATTTCTATTCCAAGGTTCTCCGAAAATAAAGTGGGCAACCAATTTTTCACACCCCATCCTGGCAAACTAGGAACAGCAAAATAAAATAGAATAACCCAGAAGGAAATATTACTGAAGAGTGTTGCCAATCCTTTGAATAAAGATTCACGGTTAAAAGATTTCGCAGCTGAGTTTAAGTGGGCTGTTGAGGCTGCTGCTTCGCTTGCAAGCGTTTCAGTTGCTGCGCCACCAGCTTTCTTCTCGCGCAAAAACAAGATCAGCACCACAGAATAAACGACCCCAATTAATCCAAAACTAATGAATGCATTTTGCCAAGAAAATTCAGCAGCAATGGTTGCTCCAAATCCGCCCAAGGCCTGACCCATATACAATCCAGTCATATGAATACCTACGGCCAATGATCTGGTTTTTGAACTATGGTAATCTGCAATCAATGATAATCCTGCAGGAATATACAATGCTTCACTAATGCCCATGAATGCACGCAACCAATACAGCTGATCAAACGTTTTGGCAAAGCCCATTGCAAAAGTGATGGCGCTCCATACAAATAAACTTCCTACAATTAACCATTTTCGATTTAGTCTGTCTGCAATCATTCCAGAGATAGGACTCATGAATCCATAGATCCACAAAAAAATGGCCATCAAATAACCAAAATTGGTAGCAGACTGTAACTCCTGAATATCTATTTGCATAGATGGTTTCATGGTGCTCAACATCTGCCGATCCATATAATTCAATAACGCTACTACCCAAAGCAACGCTACCACTATCCATGGATATTTTTTATTTTGGATCATTGGTTTTTCAATAAGATAGTGGCTTTTAAAATATGCGGAGAACGAACACCCGCTTTAATTTCACCTGATGGTATATAAATGGCATCATTCCATTTTACAATATTGGTGGTAACAGGTGTGGCAAATGGAATTGTTGAAATCACTTGCCATTTGTTGGAATTGGCATGATACAATAACACTTCATTGCTAAATCCAGGATGTGTTTCTTGCAATTGATTTTTTTGGTTGATCAAGACTTGCTTTTTTTCGGGATTGGTTTCTATTGCAATAGCTGCTAACATTTTTTCTACTTGAGAAAATACCGTTCCTTGATCTCCACCAAATACCATGAGTTGGTCTAAGTTGTACCATACCCCTGTACCTGCGCTTAATGCATAAGGCAATGGTGCTTTTTCTTTCCAAATTTTCTTATGCAAATCATACTCATATACTTGATGGTATAAGCTACTGATTCCATTGGTGTTTTTTTTTCTGCCGCCAATTAAATACAATACTGGTTTTGTTTCGGTTGTTAATCCTACTAACACCGTATGCGAAACTGCATGTGGAATTGCTGGTAATATTTTCCAACCAGCACTGAGATTGTTTAAATCGAGTTCAAAAAATTGTGCAGATGCTGCTTCATTGGTTTCGCCTCCAGCAAGAAAAATTCGATTGTTGATATAGGTTGCTGCAGCATTGGTTAAAGCAATAGGTAATGGTGGATATGCAATGCAGGCCAGTTCTTGTTTGTATTGATTCCACTTCAGCATCCATACTTTATTGGAAATACCTTTTTCATTTTCTCCTCCCATGTAAACAATTCCATCTGAAGTTGTACAAACAGCCGCATACGCAATAGATTCTGGTAGTGTAATGCCTTGCTGAACTAATTTGAGTTCTCCTTTTTCTTGTTTGTACAGATATACACCAGCATAGTATATTTTTTTGCCTCCCTTCCATGGCAGGGCTTCTGGAAAATTAGCGCCTCCTGCTACCAATAAATGATTCTGATGAACACCCGAAACAGCGCCAGCAAAACCAAGGGCCATTTGCTTTCCGGCTGCTGGTGGCAATGTAGCTGCAATATTAAATTGTACCGACCATTCAGCAGGAGATTGTGCTATAATAGTATCAGCTATTAACATAGTCAGCATACAAATGATATAATAATATCGTTTCATTAAAGGGCATTTGTAGCAGTGGGTATTTTTGAGCTATACTGATCAAATCCTAATAAAGCCACGTCTTTTTTAAATTGCTCAAATGCTGCTGCATCCATATTTTTTACCGGTAATCTAAAGCTACCACAATCTAACCCAATTAATTTCATGTATGCTTTTCCGGTAGCTATTCCACCATACTTTCCTAACAAGCGAATCATATCAATGGATTGTTGTTGTAAAATTTGTGCTTGTGGCAAATCACCATTATTGAACGCATCAATTAAAGCATGATACAAGGGAGCTGCATAATTGTAGGTACTACCAATAGAAGCTTTGGTTCCAATTGCCAATGCAGGCAACATATTTTCGTCTCTGCCCCAGACCATATCGTATTGACCATTCTTGTATTGCAAACAAGACAAGAAATCCATGAAATCTTCGTGTGTATATTTTATCCCTGCAAAATTGGGTATCAATCCATCTACTGCTTTTAGCAAATCATACATTGCAAAACCAACACCGGTTAATACGGGAATATGGTAATAATAAAAAGGCATATCGGGTACCACTGCTGCTATTTCTTTACAACAGGCTGCCAATACATCTACATTGGCAGGTTTAAAATAAGAAGGCGCTGTAAATGAAACTGCATCCAATCCTATTGCTTGTGCATGTAATGCCAGTTCTTTTGCATCTGCAATGCAGGTTCCTCCCAATAAAGGCATTGCGGAAAATGCTGGATCATTCTTGGTACAAGCAGCCCATGCTTCTGCTACTGCTTTTTTTTCTTCTTTGGTTAAAGAAACCCCTTCCCCTGTAGAACCACATATAAATGCACCTGTTACCCCATTGGATTTTAATAGGTCATAATAAAGCGGTATCAATGCTAGGTTTAATGAACCATCTGAATGCATTGGAGTAAAGGGCGCCGAAATTAAGCCCTGTAATTTTGTATGAACCATTGTATAAAATTAATTGAGATAAATGCAAGGGACATTTTACTGCCCCTTGCAGACCAAAACTACCATTTATGCTTGCTTAATAAAACTATTATTAATACCCTGCAGTTTGCTTTAATAAAGGATCGGCATTTAACATTGCCAATGACAATGGCAATAAAAATTTAGCCGTGCTGCTTGGGTTCAAAAATGCAGGATTCAAATTGGCATATACATAAGAATCGCCTGCTCTACGCAAAGCCCACCAACGCTTTCCTTCGCCAATAAACTCTCTTAAATATTCATCTAAAATGGCATTCATATTTGCGGTTTGGCTTCCACTCACATAAGGTGTATAACCTGCACCATAGGCTCTTAATCTAATGGCATTTATTTCTGCTGAAATATCTTCTCCTAATTTCGCTTTAGCTTCTG